>OCHO01001005.1_pt1 | contig 19589 bp, 13 predicted proteins | sample 1538441 | NCBI WGS metagenome assembly OCHO01 (sample SAMN04571691, study PRJEB22368) | human gut metagenome | biome: human gut; material: stool | host: Homo sapiens | place: Luxembourg | collected 2012-06-29
CAATAAATATTACTCAAAAAGCCTCAAATCTTGAAAGTATAGAAATTGTAGGTGGTGTATATTCTTCTAATGGAACTTTAGTATCTATTATGAGTTTTGGTATGAGTACAGATATTAAAGTATCAATGACTAACCCTCAAATGGGAAGCTTTATATTTCCCAGACCTATTCAAGAAATAGGTAGGTTTAATGGAGATCATGCTTCATTTTTACGAATTAAAGTTAGTGAAGAAATACCTTCTCATTATAAAGGTGAAAAAGTTGTTGCCTTTTTAGAAAGTGCTAATGGAAATAAAATATATACTCCTAAAAAAGAATTAACTGTTGATGTTTATAGCGAATTAGGTAAAAATGTATTTGATTTGAATATTGCTGATGGAATTACTCTCGGTAATACTGAAATTATTAATATTAATTCTGCATTAAATAATAGACCAAATATTGCTATTTTGCTTACAAATAATAAAAAAATTCAATTTTTTAATTTTATTTGGAAAGCTGTTTATCATGATAGTTAAAATATAAAATCAAATAAATATGAAAAAATCATTTGTAACTATTACTCCTAATTAAAGTTCCGGTAATAAAGCATTAAGTGTCAACTGTGATGTTTATAGTAGTACTGATGATAAAGAGGAAGATATTATTGTATCAAGTGTAGGAACTGAAACTATTAATTTAGTTACTAATAGTATACGGTAAAGTAATAGTTACTATAAAGATTTTATTTTGTTATTATTGTATTTTGTATTTAAAAAGTAATTCTTATATTTGCCCGTATCATTAAGTTGGTACGGGCTTTTTTTTATTGCTCGTAATAAAACAGATAAAACTATTAGTTATGGCACTGCACGTATGGTTGGTTGAAAGCTCTAAACTTATTCTGAATGTAGAGCAAATTCTTAAAGTTCCTATTCTTGCTACTATTTATAATGATTGGCACAATGATAGAGAGCTTATGTATAAGATATTTAAGTTTATTGATTGTTATGCTGATGAAGACGGATATATTCATCGTAATGGTTTAAAAGATCAAAAAGCTTTTGATTATGCTATTGAAGTTGCTCAACTTAATTCAGACTTTAGACCAACTAAAGATATGATTGAAGCTATCAATTGGCTTGTTGAGCATAATATCAATTATGTCGGGCAGATGTTCTTTGAAACTGTTAATGCTCTTCAAGCTGGTAAAGATCTTATGGCTGTTATGAATAAGAATCTTCGTAATGACCTAAAGAAAGACTCTTTTACTAAAGAAGAGATTGGTGGTATGCTTGGTTATATGCATGAGATTACGAAGATGGGTAAAGACTTACCTAAACTTATTGCTGAGCTTAAAGAAGCAGAAGATAATTACGTTAAGTCTAAACTCAAGAAAACTATTGTTCGTGGAGGTAAAGAGCTTGCTGCTTCAATGGATGTGCATAACAATATAGATAATGGTGTTGGTGGTGGAATAGATATGATTGATTAAGCTATGAATAGTAAATATGAGTTTTCACAAGATGCTATTGATAACTTTATGTTTATTCATGCTTATTGGAAAAATAGTTGTGATGGCATCAATGCTGCTCCTGAGAACAAATGGGGCTATAAACGTGGAGATATTCCTTTTATAGATTATCTCTGTGAAGATAAAAGTAAATATCCGAAAGCATCCGAGGGTATTAGTTATATTACTAATAAACCTTTATATGATCCGGATAATGATTTTCTTATTGGTAATTCTGGTGGTATTCTTATGAATATTGATTTCATTGTTATTAATATAGAAAGACTTTCTAAAGCTGCTGATACTTTTGATGAATATGGTACGTATTGTGATTACGACCCTAGTACTCCGGCTTATGAATCATTTTGGCAAAGAGAAACATCTCGTCGTAAGAAAGGTGTTTTTATTAAAGCTAAACTTTATTATAAAGATATTCCTAAGTTCTTTGATGCTAATACTACTGATGAGGAACGTGAAAGTTTACTTCAACCTTTACGTATAACTGGTGCGCATTATACTTATCTTAATTATGGTCGTATTGAACGTACACCTAATGATAAAGAACGTGCAAGACTTAAACGTGAAGGTGCTGAACACGTTGAGACTGTTATGGGTTTTCCTCGTTATTGGGATGGTGATTATTGGAACTTCAAAATAGATGAGTTTATTGCTAATAATAAGTTTCATCTTACTAAGGCTAAAGCCCGTCGTAAAGGTTTCTCTTATAAACGTGGTAGTCAAGCTGCAAATACAATTAACTTGTTTCCAAATGTTACGGTAACTCTTGCTGCTGACCAATTAGCTTATCTTACAGATAAAGGTGCTACTACGTTTATGGCTAAGAAATGTCTTGACCATTTTGAGGAACATACGTTTTGGAAAAGAGGTTACATTTCAGAAGCTATTGATGATATACTGATGGGTTATCGTGTATCAACTAAAGGTCTTAAAAACTTTGGTTGGCTTTCTAATCTTTATAGTGTTGCTATTGGTAAGAATGAATCTGCTGCTGTAGGTAAGAAAGCTATTGAGATTGACTTCGAGGAAGCTGGTAAGTGTCCTAACCTTCAAAAAGCTCTTGACGTTACTTTATCTAATACAGAATCTGGTGCTATATCTGTTGGTACTATTCGTGTTTATGGTACGGGTGGTACTAAAGGTGCTAACTGGGCTGCATTTAGTAAAGCCTTTTATAATCCCAAAATGAATAAGATGCTTTGCATGGAAAACGTTTGGGATATTAATAAACGTCATGAAGTATGTGGTTTCTTTTTTCCACAAGTATGGGATTGTGAACCTTATGTTGAACGTGGTAATTCAATTATATTCACTGCTTATGCTTGGGATAAACAAGATAAAGAGAATCACTTTCATAATAATGATAGTGAAACTCATATAATCTATAAAGCACAGCGTGCTAATACTCCTGCCGAAGCGTTCATTAATACAACAGAGAATATGTTCGCTTCTCCTGAACTTAATCTACACGTTTCAGATTTAATTAATGACAATGCTACTAGATTCTTTCAAGACGGTTGGATTGTTGTTAATGATTTAGGTAATTCTAATAGAGCTGAATTTATACCGAAAGCCGAATGTATTAAACGTGATATATTTGGTAAAGGTAGATTTCATGAGTTTGTTAATCAAGTTCCGCATGGTTCTCGTGATGATACTCATGGCTGTGTTAGAATGTATTATCGTCCGTTCTTAGTGAATGGTGAAGTGCCTAAAGATTTATACTTTACCGTTGTGGATGCGTATAAGGTAGATAAGGCTCAAAAAGACGTAACAGATAAACATTCTCTTTATTCTGCACAAGTATGGATGCGTAGTAATACTATTACTCCATATCCAAATCAAAAACTGCTTGTATGCGAGTATATAGGACGTTTGGACACAATGGAGCAAAATGATATAATCACTATGGGTATGTGTCTTATGTATAATGCTGAATGTTGTCCGGAAGCTGGTACTGGTGAGACTGTTTCTAACTTCATTAAATATAAACTTAGACGTTACTTAATGCTTGACCCAACCAATGCCAATACTCGTAAATTGACTAATCCTAACAATAATGATTATGGTATTGTAATTGGTGATGGTGATAAGAAATATAATGGTCTTCGTATGCTAAAGGAGTTTATTTATGAACCTCTTTCATATACTGCTGATGGTAAACCTATTCGTAGACTTAAGTCTATTAGTAGTATTCGATTGCTTCTAGAGTGTCAGAGATTTACTGCTGAGGGTAACTTCGACCATATTAGTGCTGCTATTGTTGCTATGTATGTCTTTCTTGCAGACTCTTTAAATACTAAGCGTCTTGTTGAAGGTAATACAGAGAATAATGACAGACGTATTGCAAATCGTTTAAATCGTCGTTAAATGGATGCTTCTAAGATTCCTAATTCTTTAGAAAAGCCTGATGTTTTTGCTTCGGAAGCTACTAAGCGTGGAGCTGTTTGGACTAAGGCTATGTGTGATTGGGTTATTGCTACTGCTCATTCTAATAATGATAAAGCAGATATTAAAGCCTTTCTTGACGCTGCGAATGGGATTGTAGATGAATCTACTTACAAGTATGTAATGGCGACCTACAACTCCGTTAATGGTAGAAAAGAAGATTTGCCCGGTAAGATTAGAGATGTTGATTTTATTACTCCTATTAAAGAAAAATATATAGGAGAGTTCATTAACACCTATAATAACTACCAAGTTTATAATGCTGATATTGATGTTGTCACTAGACGCAATGCTGATCTTCGTATTGCTCTTGATGGTCTTCTTCGTCAGCAATTTATAAACATTATGAATGCTAACGGTGTTCAAACCGGTGAGCCTTCTAAAGATCTTCCGTCTGCTGAAGACTTTATGAAACAAGCTGCTAAGGATTGGATTGATGAAGAAGCTGATCGTGGTCAGAAAACTCTTGATCTTCTTAATTCCCTTATTAAAGCTAATGAGAAATATATTCAAGCTTTCTATTATTGGTTCTGTACTGAAAGCGTTTATTCTTATCATGATGTAAGATACAATGATGTTATCTTTGAAATTATTTCTCCTCTTGAGTATTATCGAATTGATAGTGGTAATCTTTTTGTTGAAGATGATGATTATGGGATGCGAGAATTTGATATTAACATCAATGATATAATTGGTGAATATCAAGAAGTTCTTTCTAAAAGAGATATTGCTTACATTAAAGATATAATTCATAATCATGAAAGTACGGGTGAATATACAGTTACTCCTGTTATGCTTCGTTCTCGTGAGATTGCTTTTAATCCTACGATTGATGCGCAGAATGCTGCTCCGTACCACTCTTTGCCCTCTACCGGGGTCCTCAAAGCTCGTCATTGTGTTTTTAAGGTTCCTATGAAGCGTGGTGTTCTTACTTATACCAATGCTTATGGTGAGATTGAGCAAAAGATTGTTGATGAAGATTATGTCTTAGATACTACTCTTGGTGATATTGATATTGAATATACTTGGATTCTTCAATGTTGGGAAGCTTATCGTTTTGGTGATAAAGATTGGGGTGTATATACTAAAGCTCAACCTATTATTGTTCAACGTGAAGAAGTGAATAATCTTAATCATTGTAAGTTACCTTATAATGGTTTAAGTCGTTTAATGCTTCTTAATAATCCTAAACCTATTCCTTATCGTTTATTACCTTATCTTGCTCTTTATCGTCTTTATACTTTAGTTGAGGAACGTACTATTAGTAAATTCCGGTCATGGCTATTGATACCTGAAAGTTTCTTAGCTGATACTAAAGATATGACTATGGAAGAGCGTCTTGATGCAGCTAATCGAGATGGTACTCTTGTATTTGATGATAGTGAAATAGCTAAGCAACAAGCATCTCTTCAAGCTATTAAAGAGATTGCTAATACTACAATGATTAATTATCTTACGACTATTAATCAGATTAAGCAATCTATTAAGCAAGAAGCGTATGAACTTGCTAATATGAACGATCAGCGTGCAGGAGATATTCAAGCTCGTGCCGGTAAAGCTGTCACTGAAATGGGACTTAATCAAGCCTTAATGGGGTCTGTGTGGTCACTTAAAATCTTTGATTGCTTCCGCTCTCGTGATATGATGGCTAATCTTGATGCTGCTAAGATTGCTTGGATTGATGGCTATGAAGGTTCTTATGTAGATCCTAATACCAATGAGATTGTTCAAGTTCGTGTAAATGGTACTGACTTTGTTAATTCTAATTTAGGTATCTTTGTTGGTAACTCTGCTGAACTTAATGAACAAGTACGTAAGCTTGAAGAGATTGCTTTTGGTGCTGCTCAAAATGGAAATTACGATGTAGCTGCTGAGGCTGTTTGTAATCATAACGTTGCTTCTTTACGCAAATATATTAAAGAAGCTGCCGAAGCTCAACGTCAATTTGAACTTCAAAAAGAAGAGATTCAGAAGAAGTGGGATGCTGAGATTGAACAAACTCGTGCTGCTAATGCGGAAGCTCAACGTAAATTTGAAGCTGAACAAGCTCAACTTGATCGCGATTCTAAAGAAGCTATTGCTGCTGATACTAATCTTACTAATATTATTATTACTGATGCTAAGCTTCAAGTAGATAAGAACGGTAATGATTACATTAGTGAAGATGAAGTTAATGGTAGTACTCTTGATGATTATCTTAAAATGACTAAGTTAAACTTAGATATTGATAGAGCTAATCTGGAACGTGCCAAGTTTGAGGAACAAAAGCGCATGAATCGTATTAACGCCAATAAGCCACGGAAGTCTTAATGTAGGCTCTTATTTTTGTTGAATTGAACAACTATATCGACCGAAATTTGGGTTCGTCAGAGGTCTTCATTTGAGCCTTAAAATGGCATAAATTAATTGGAATTTCAGAGAGCCGTGTGATAGGCGGTACTAACGCTGTTTCTAATAATATTTCTAATGCCATTTTTAATACACATATTATTATTACATTTGTCACTGTTATAACTTAATTTATAAAAGATAAAACACTATGCCAAATCCTATTGTTCCCGGTGGTGTTACTGATAGTAATACTACTAAAACTGCAGAAGAGATAGCTGCTGAACAAGCTGCTAAAGCTGCTAAAGAAGCAGAAGAAGCCGCTAAAGCAGAAGAAGAACGTAAGAAAGCAGAAGAGGAAGAAGCTAAACGTAAAGCTGAAGAAGAAGCTGCTAAAACTGCTACTCAAAAAACTGAAATTGAAACTGAAACTCCTACTAAGATTGTTCTTACTACTGATGACGGTGATGTTGAGTATGATCTTGATGCTGACGGTAATGCTGTTAAAGACGGAGAGATTGTTTACACTAAAGCTCAGTTAGATGAGTTTGCTGCTGCTGAAACTCAAGATGAAACTATAGATGTTTCTGCTATTTCTGCTATTTCGGGGTTAACTCCGGTAAATGCTGATGGTACTCCTAAGCAATACGAAATGACTGTTGAAGGTCTTGCTCAACGTGATGCTGATATTGCAGAGCTTGCTAAACGTCAAGCTGAAAGTGAAGCTATCAACAATTTCTTCCGTACTAATCCGGATATTTATCAAGCTGCTCTTTACAAACAAACGTATGGTTCTCTTGAAGGTTTTGCTAATCATATTGATTGGACTACAATGACCCTTGAAGATAAATCAGATGATCAGTTAGAAGCTGTTATTCGTTCCGCTGAAAAACGTAAAGGTACTTCTGATGTTCAAATCGAACGTATCATTCGTTTTTCTAAAGCTGATAAAGTATTAGCTGAAACTGCTAAAGAGAGTCTTGATTATCTTGCCAATGCTCAGAGACGTGAGATTGAAGCTGCAAATGCTAGGCAAGAAGCTGAATATCAAGCTGCTCAAGAAGCTCTTGATAAAGCCTACGGTATTACCTATGATGAGAATGGTAAAGCTAAGGTGCTTAATGTTCCTGATTCTTTATACGATAAGATCGTTAATAAAGGTACTATCGGAGGTCTTGCAATTCCAACAGCAGGTGTTAAAAGAACTGTTAATGGTAAAGAACAAATTCTTTCTCGTAAAGATATTGTTAAGTATCTAACAGCTCCTGTTGTTGAAGTCAATGGTGATTTCTATACGCAAGCTCAGAAAGATGTTTTTGATATGCTTGCTGATAATGAAACGTTCGCTATGGTAGCACTTCGTAACTTATTAGGTGCTGATATTAGTCAGTTAGCTGCTGCATCTATACGACAAGAAGCTGTTCGTCGTTTGAACATTACTTCTAGTGGTAAACCTAAAGTTAAGGTATCCACTCAAGGTGGCGGTATTAAAGTTAATCCTAATAGACGTCCTATTGTTCCGGGTGGTATTATTGATTCAAATAAATAATTATCGTAACTATGCTTAGAGAAATTGGAAAAAAACAGTATTCCAAAGAGGTTTACTCTGATGCCGATATGCTATTGAACTTTAATGTTCTTGGTGCTGTCGATTTGAATAAGTCTCTTACTTATCTTTGGGGTAGGAACAGTAATCAATTCCCTCTTCTTTCTCTTACAGAAGGTCAAGGGAATATCTCTCGTAAGAAACCTATTAATGCTGGTGATACTCAGTATAAGTGGAAGATTATGGGGAAACCTACTGTCACTTCCCCGATTGTGCGTTTGATTACGCCTACTCAAACCCCCGGTAAAGGGTTTATGTCTTTCAAAGCGGAGTTCCAAGATAACTGGATTCCTTATCAGTATTCTGCTATTACTCCTGACGGAAAGCACATGGTTCGTATGCAGACCGATGGTGAGCAGACTGCTTCCGGTGGATATATCTATGAAATGATTATCCTTGGTGGTAATCCTGATGAGTTTATTGATCTCAGCAATTTTGAGAGAGGTAAATATTGGGGTATGGGCGCTCCTACGATTGCCGGTGAATTATCTACTGGTTCTCGTTCTACTGCTGAATCTTGGAGTGAAATGACTAACCAATTTGGTTTCCATAGATTCTCCAAAATTATTACCGGTAACATTGCTAATATTGTAACCGAGTTTGAACTTGATTATGATGATGGTTCTAAAGGTACTCTTTGGATGCCTTATGAAATGCGTCAGTTTGAGTTCATGCGTAGACGTTTGTTAGAAGAGGATTTGTGGTTCTCTGCTTACAACCGTGATATTAACGGTGTTATTCACAATCAAGAAAAACATTCAAACAAACCTATTCCTCGTGGTGCTGGTGTTCGTGATATTCTTATCGCATTCGGTAACTACTTCGAATACTCATTCATGACTATCGAGCTTATTGATATGATTCTTTCTCGTATCTTTGAAGTTCGTAACGATATTGATTTGAGTAACAAAAATATCGTTCTTTATACTGGTAAAGGTGGTTCTAAAATGTTCCAGCAATGTATCAAGAATGAAGCTATCGGAAATGGTTACTTTGATAAGTTAGGTTCTGAGGAGATTCAAAGCCGTGGTGGTATCCTTTCTTATGGTGCATACTTCAATCAGTATAAGCACTATTCCGGAGCTACCGTTTCTGTTAAGGTTGTAGATTTGTTTGATACCGGTTCTCGTGCCGAAATGGATCGTAAGAATGGTCGTATGTATGGTGGCTTCCCTGTTACCTCTTATACGATGGTGTTCTTGGATCACTCTATTGATAACACGAGTGGTGAAGCAAATATTCAGTTGGTTTGTGAAGAGGGTCGTGAATATTTGTACGGTGTTTATCAAGGTATTACTCCGCTGCCTAAAGAGTGGGGTGCTTATAGTAAGATGTTATCTACTAGAGAGGATATTGCTACTTATGAGGTTATGTCTTCACAAGGTATCAATATGCTTAATGGTACTACTTCTTTCTGGGCTGAAATGATTTTTGAATAAGCGTACATTACGATTATTGTAAAGTATAAACTTACTAAAGTATAAACTATATGATATACTCACGCAAAATAACCTTAGCTTTAAAGCTGAATCCGACTATGTTTCAAGTCGTGAATCAGAAAAGTATTGGTGCTTTCAATACTATTTTCGGTCCGAGCATTAAAGCGGTTCTTACTCTATCTAGTAAAACTGCTGAAATGGCTTCTATACTTCCTACGATCATTGGAGCTTCTGCTGATAGCCGTAACGTAAACTTTCAAGACCTCGTTTTGAAGCATCTTAAAAACTCAACTGTTGAAGTTCCCGCTCAAGGTTATGAGCTTGAAACTGGTTGGGAGTTTTCTCTTAACGATCCTGTTAAACGTGATGCTATTCTTGATTGGGCTAAAAAGAACAGTATTAATACTGAGGTTGCTCCAAATAAGTTAGAGAAAGCTATCTTTGATGCTATGCTCTTTGGTGAAGGTACTGCGGTTCATGAAGAGAATCTGTATATGTACATGACTCCTATTAAGCCGCAAGATTATATTCTTTGGCGTCTTGCTCTGCTTACTTCTACTGTTGCTAATAAACCGGAAGATGTTGAGAAATCTACTAACATTCGGTTTTACTTACATAGCATTGAAGATGTTAAGCGTATGAAAGATGCTAAGACTAAAGCTGTTGTTAATACTGCTACTAAGTTGGCTCAGTTGTTCACAGGTGATGAGTCTTCTTATAAACGTATTAGAAATATGCTTATCTGTAATGCTCCTGCTGATACTCTACAGATTATTAAAATGGAACATGGAGATTTGCAGACGGCTGTAGCTGAACTTTCTCAAACGAATGCAGATGCGTTTATTTCTCTGTTTGATAACAAGAATGTAGAAGCAATGGCGCAAGTCTATAAGTTACTCGCAGCTCAAGTCATTACGAAAGACGGTGATAATTATTTTGATACTGTGCGTCCAGAAGTAGTTCTTGGTTCTTCCATTGAGGGTGTTATGGCTTTCTTAGCTGCTCCCGAAAATGTTGAATATAAAGCACAACTTTTCACTGCTTATAAGGCTTCGGTTATAAACTAACAAAATAGTGTCAGTATGTATAGTAGTTGTAAAGAAGCACATATTGCTGTAAACGATAAGATTCAGCAGATTAATGCTAATAGGCAAGAATCTATTCGTCCGCAGTATATTGATATTGCTCTTAATGAAGCTATTGACGTACTGCTTACGCAAAAGATTAAAGCCTTTGAAGAGACTGGTCGTTATTACGATGATTTGCAGGTGCTAAAGACTACATATAGAAGTCCTCTTTACCTTCTTGCAAATGAGGGTAATAGAGGCTTCGCTTTTTTACCTGCGAATTACCTACATGGTGTCTCTTATGATGCAAGTGTTATATATGATAAGTTTAAACGTTATCGAGCAACTGAATCTGTTACTACTAGGATTTACGTTGTTAATATCAGTGAGCTATTTAAAACTATTCCCGGTTATATAGAAGATTTCGTTATTCAAATCGGTAATGATACCGTTACGTTTCATTATCCTGCTAAGATCTATCGTAAAGAGGGTCTATTTGAATATATCAACTATATGCTCTCCATATTGCTGCGAAAAGGTTACAATGTGACTTATGAACGTTACAATAACGAGTATTACCCCGAATCACTAGTGTTTTACTTCGATACGCCACAGCTAATTGTAGTTGAAGATAAATATACTATTAAGCTAGTACAATTTGACTACGAGCGTTATTCGGGCTTATATGAGGTTATCACTTCTGACGGAGTGGTTACAAAGGTGCGAGAGAGCAAATCTGCTGGTATGGATTTAGTTTCTGATGTTCAGCGTAGGGATATGCTTCAAACGTATCACAATCGTCTTAATAGACACATTCATCCTATATGTACGATAGAAAGTAATAGGGTTTTAGTAGATATGGATGATACGTTTGTGATTACTGATGTTGCTATCACATATCTTAGACAACCTACTAGGTTTGATATTGTAACTGATACTGCTACTGAACTTCCGTTTAAAACCGAGATTATTAACCTTGCTACACAGAAGCTTCTTGGTAAACTTAAAGATGAAGGTTATCAAATTGCTATAAATGAAAGTAATTCTTTAAAATAAAACGTTACTATGAGAATTGTAAGTTACGGAAAAACATTTGTCGATAATGTTACTGTTGATACTAAGTTATCTAACGGTCAACTCGGCATTTGTACTGCTTATGGTACTGCTTTGCCTACTACTGGTAGACCTGAGCCGTTTGTAATTATGTCTGCAATTCCTACTAAGGACGGTGGATTTATGAATCAACGTGGAGTGGATATTAATCCTTTTAACTTCACTTATAACGTTCGTAAATATACGGAAACAGATCAGAAAGAAACTATTATTCTTAAAGGTCTTACGAATCCGGCACTTAAGCCTGCTGAAGGTATTGTATATAATGCAGATGCTGAGTTCTGTGGTGCTATTGAAATTTGTTCTTCTGAGGAGTATCGCCATGGTCTGACGGTTAATCCTAATCCTCAGATTGTTCAAATACCTGTTCGGATTCATGCTACTGATACCGTTGATCGGTTGATAGAGAAGATTAAGAAGAACCTTAGTCTTACTGCTTATAACAAAGAGTTATTTGATATTACTATCGAGAAAGCTGATAGTGCCGTTCAGATAACCGTTGTTGCTAAAAAGCCTACTAAATTGACGATGAACGTATTCGGTATTCTTGCCGATCAAAAAGCCAATGGTACTATTACCGTTAAACATACGAAGTTATCCGGTTTCTTGGCTGATGTTGCTCTTAGTGATGAAGACCTTCGTTATTCTCTGATTAACATGGGTTGGAATCCTCATGATGAGTGGCAGAAAGCTTGGGGTATTGGTAACCCGAAAGTTGGCTTTAGTAAAGTCGCTTATCTTGTTATTTCTACGGCTGAGTTTAATCAATTCCCTGAGATTGCCGCTGATAACAATAGTCCTCGCAAATTCCAAATTATTGTTGGTACGGAAGCTGTGATCGATGCTGTTGTAAATAAACTTGAAGCTATTAAGACTTTAGCTAAAGGTTCCGGCGATAATGCCATTTCTCTGAATACTGCAACTGACTAAAGTTGCTTGGAAAACTACGCAGTGCTTAACGGTTCTGCGTAGTTATATTTGTTTAAACTTAATGCTATGGAATGTAATATTAAAATTGTCAAGTTAAAACAAGTTCTTCCTTTTGGTACATTTCCTAAGCGTGAGAATAACGTTCGATTCTTCTATCATCGTACTGATGGTTGCTACTATATGTATGATGAAAAAGGCTGCGAAATTAATCTAACTACTGATGGTAATATTATTGCTATTGATAGAGAGTTAATTGTTGGTAGTGAGTCTTTGACTGATGACACTCTTGTTTGCATTGGTCTTAAAGCTAATTATGTGCATCCTAGTCGTGGTGTTAGAAATAATACTTGTGGTTGTCAAGATACATATATTCGTGCTTGGACTTACATCAAAGATCTTCAAGATTTTATGCAGTCTGGTCATATCGAACGTGATTACTATAGAGTTACTTTAGTTCCTTCTCCTGAAGAAGGTGGTATTGTTGGATGTAGTGGTTCTGCTATTGTTCCTGATGAAAATTCAGATGGCTTCCGTTTCCAATTTGAAGCTGGTAGTCGTGTTGAACTTTATGCTAAACCTGTTCAAGGTTATCACTTTAAAGGTTGGAAAGAGTTCCATACTAATGAAATTATGTCTATTAGTCCTAATTGGTCTTTCACTATTAAGAAAGATATGGATTTGATAGGTGTATTTGAAAAGGATGAAGCTCCTATTGAACAATTCTATATTAATGTTAATGCTGATCCGGCTAATGCAGGATATGTAGTTGGTGCCGGAACATTCCCAAAAGGTACAAGGCATTCTATAACAGCTGCGGCAATTCAAGGGTATCATTTTACTCATTGGACTGATAGTTTAAATCGTATTGTTTCTACTAATCTTCAATATGATCTTGTTGTTGAGAAAGATGAAACTTATACTGCACACTTCGAGCTTGATACTCCTGTTATTGAGGAGTATAATGTAACTATTATAACTAATCCTGCTGACAAAGGTTCAGTTAGCGGTGGCGGTACTTATAAATCCGGTCAAACTGCAATAATTGTTCCTAGTCCGGTTGAGGGTTGGGCTGTTGATACAGTTACTGCTTCTGGTGGTAATCTTGTAGATAATGGTAATGGTACATATAGCATCGTTGTTACACGAGATCTTACGATTACGGTAAACTTTAAAGAAGCTATTCGTTATTTCACGTTTAGTATCGTGGCAGATGCGAATGGTTTAGTTCGATATAAAGATATTAATGATGCTTGGTCTCAATGGGCAGAAAGACACGAAGTCACTGCTCCGGAAAAGACTATTGTCACTATCGCTGGTAAAGCTAACGGCGGTTATGAATTTGAAAAGTGGGTAACTCCTACTGGTGCTAATCTTCCTAATAATGAAAACAATATCATTGTTGAAGAAGATCTGCATCGCAAAGTTTATACTGCTTATTTTAAGGAAACTTACATTCCACCTGAAACTCATATTGTTAATATCACTGCTGGTTCTAATGGTAAATGTAAATATAAGATTGGCTCTGGTGAATATTCAGAAGCTGCATCTTCGCATTCTAACATTAGTGTTACTGACGGTGAGACAATTGAGGTATTAGGTGTTCCTGATAGCGGTTATTCTTTTGAACAATGGAATATTGGTGGAACTACTTCTAACTCTAATCCTTATTCAAAGGTTATCACTGAGAATGTAGATTTCTCTTGTACGTTCGTAGAGATTCCACCGGAAGAAGTTACTATTACGGTAGGTTCTGACGGAACTAATGAAACTCGTTATCGTATAGGTGATGGTTCTTGGTCTAGTTGGTCTACTTCTGAACACACGTTTAAAACTGCTGTAGGTTCGATTTATTCAGTTGAAGCTCGTGCGGTTGGCAATTACAAGTTCAGAGAGTGGAATACAAGTGGTACAAAGGTTTCAGATAATCCTGCAACATTCACTGCTAAAACCGGAACGAATGCAACGCATATTGCTACGTTCGATCAAGTAATCATGCGAACGCTAACTCTTATTGCTGGAATGGGTGGTAAATGTCGTGCAAAAATCAACGGAAGTTGGGGCGACTATTATAGTGGCACAAAGACTTACTCTAATATTGTGGACGGAACTACTGTTTCTGTAGAAGCATTAGCAGATAGCGGCTATCATTTTAAGGAATGGACTGATTCGGGTGCGCCCTCAACTACTTCACGTGATATTGTCATGAATGACTCTAAATCTATTGAAGCTCGTTTTGAGGTTGATGCCCCTGATAAGTTCCAAGTTACCTATGAAGCTATTCCTAACGGAAGTGCTACAATGGAAGGTGCTGGTACTTATGATGATGGTGATACTTGTACAATTAAAGTTAATGTAAGTCCTGGTTATACTTTGAATAAAGTGCTTGTTGATGGTGTTAAAATCACTCTTAACAGTAACAATCAGTATAGTTTTGTGGTTGAGAAAAACATTAAGGTTACTATTGAATGTGATCTTATTCCTGAACCCACACATTATACACTTACAGTTAAAACTGAAGATGAAGGTGTAGCTCAAGGTGGTGTTGGTATCAATAAAGAATCTAATTTAGGAGTTGAAACTGCTGAATTTGAGGATGGTACTGTTGCTACTATTCATGCTACAGCTGCTGAAGGTTATAGCTTTGGTGGTTGGTGGAAAGATGGAGTTAAGGTTTCTGACGATGTAACTCTAAGTGTTACTGTTGATGCTGATAAGACTTATATTGCTAAGTTTACTCAAGATCCATATCTCGAATTAGATAAGACTTCTCTTACTTTCGAGGCTGCTGGTGGAACTCAAACTGTTAATGTTACTTCTAACGTCGAATGGACGGTTTCATAATTAGGGGGGGGTACTAAGATGGCTATTGCTTTCTTGGCTTACCCCTGCCGCTAAGAGTGGTACGGGTAATAAAACGGTTGGTTTAACTGCGAGTAAGAATACTGCCGAGAGTAGAACTACGGTTGTTACCGTTACTGCCGGTGGTATTACGAAAACTATTAATTGTACTCAGACGGAAGCTGATAAGTTTACCATTAAGATTTCAGCTTTAACTACTAATAGTTCAGGAACTACTATTACGAATGTTGGTGATTGTTCTATTGGTACATCTGCTACAGGTGGAGTTAAAGAAGGAACTTATTATCGTGATACACAAGTCACATTAACTGCTAAAGCTGCTCCTACTGGGTATGATTTTGTTGGTTGGTATGAAGGTTCTAATCTTGTTTCTACAAGTCTTTCTTTTGCTGTTACTTTAACTGCTAATAGAACTCTTGTTGCTAAATATAAGATTAAGAGCTACACTGTTAATGCAACTTCTGAGGATACAAACAAAGGTACTGTAAGTCCTGCAGGTCAAACTGTAGAGCATGGTGCTAATGCTACTGTAGTTGCAACTCCTAAGACTGCTTATAATTTTGCTGGTTGGTATAACGGAAGTACTAAAGTATCTAGCAATGCTTCATATACATTTGCTGTTACTGCCAATATTAGCTTAACTGCTAAGTTTACAATTAAGACTTTCACAACTACTACTGCTAATTCAACTGGTGGTACAGCGAGTGTTAATAAGTCTAGTGTAGAATATGGTGGTTCTGCTGTTTGGACAGCTACTCCGAGTACTGGCTATAACTTTAGTAAGTGGTCTAATGGTTCTACTACTAATCCTCTGATAGTTTCTAACATTACTGCCAATACTCATATTACTCCGGTATTTGTTCTCAAGTCATATACTGTAACTTGGAATCCTAATGGTGGAACTGTAGATCCTACATCAACTACTAAGACTCATGGTTCTACTTTAGGCACATTACCTACTCCGACAAGAGCTGCTGATGCTCAATACACTTATACATTTAAGGGTTGGTTTACAGCTACAACGGGTGGTACTCAAATATCTGCATCTACTACTGTAACAGGAAACGTTACTTATTATGCTCAGTGGACTGCTACTCTTAGAAGTTACACTGTAACATTCAATGGTAACGGTGGTGGCACTCCTAGTCCATCAACTATTACTAAAACGTATGGTTCAGAATTAGGTACTCTTCCGACTTGTTCTAGAACAGGTTATACATTCCTTGGTTGGTACACGGCATCTAGTGGTGGTACGAAGATTTCATCTACTACTAAGATAACTGGTACTGTTACCTATTATGCTCAATGGTCTATTAATAGTTATACTTTAACTTACAATGTTAATGGTGGTAATGCAGTAAGTCCTGCTTCTAAGAGCGTTCAATATGGAAGTGCTTATGGCACTTTGCCGACGCCTACGAAGTCTTCTGATGCTGAATACACTTACGCATTTGCTGGTTGGTACACTTCTGCAAGTGGTGGAACGCAAGTTACTGCTAATACGACAATGGGTGCAGGTAATACTACGATATATGCACATTGGACTGCGACTAGACGGAGTTATACAATAGGTTATCAAACAACATACGGGTCTTTGAATAGGATTAGTCAATCTGTTGCTTATGGGTCGAAAGGCTCTTGTACTTTGACTATGCCTGCAAATGATGCTCAGTACACTTATACTTTCCAAGGCTGGTATACTGCTGCTAACGGTGGTGGAACTAAAGTTGGTTCTTCATTAACTTTAGAAACACCAAGTGTAACAGGTGCTGCTACTTATTATGCTTATGTGACCAGAGCTGTTAATAGGTATACCTTTACATTTAACGCTAATGGTGGTAATACTCCTTCTTCTTCATCTATAAGTAAAAATTATGGTGAAGCTATTGGAACATTACCTACTTGTTCAAGAGCTGCGGATAATACTTATACGTATGCATTCGCAGGTTGGTTCGATACTTCTGCTACTAGCGGTGGTACTCAATTAACTACGACAACTAAGGTTACTTCTAATAAGACTTGGTACGCTAGATGGACTGCAACTTATAAGAATTATACGGTTATTTGGAATGGTAATGGTGGTACTCCTAGCAAGTCTAGTAGTTCATTCCATTACAATGACGCTTTAGGAACTCTTCCTACTGCTACAAGAACTGGATATACTTTTAAGGGATGGTCTACGTCAGCTAGTGGTTCTGTTAATGTAAGCACAACTACCAAAGTTACTGGTAATGTTACTTACTATGCTGTATGGCAAATTAACAGTTATACATTGACTGTAACTGCGGGTACAGGTGGTACTGTTAGTGGAGGTGGTACTTACAATTATGGTGCAACTGCTACATTAAAGGCTACACCGTCTGCCGGTTATCACTTTGTTAAATGGAGTGATGGTAATACGAATGCTAGCAGAACTGTTACTGTTACTGGAAATGCTACTTACACTGCAACGTTTGAACAAGATCCTTATTTGAATCTTGATAAAACTAGTCTAACGTTTGAAGCTGCTGGTGGTACACAAACTGTCAAAGTAACTTCTAATGTTAATTGGACTGTTTCTTAAACTTTTAAATGTTCCGCTACGCTTTGCAGACCCCAGTAGGGGAATAGCTTGTGGGGCGTGCGGAACTTCAAACTTTTTTACGAATAATTAAATTTTTATCATTATGATTGGAGATTCTGCTTTGAATGAAAGAGCAACTGCTGTTGAAATTGGTGGTTTAGTTGATGGAGTCGGTGCACCTGTTATGCGCGCTGGATATGCTTTGAAAGCTAAACCGAGTTGGATCACTTTAAGTGCTGTTGAGGGAACTGGTAACTCTCAAGTAGATGTTACTGCTCCGGTTTATAAAGGTCGTAACGGGCGTTCTGGTTTGATTACCGTTGCTGTTGAAGATTTGACTGAAGACGTTACTTTGCAGCAGGAAGGTTCTACGATTTGGGATGTTACTACTCAATCGTTGGCTTTCGTTAAAATCGGTGAAGCTAAGAAGTTCATTGGTAACTCCAACTTAGCTGCTATTACGTTTGCTGTTGATTCTGACGCTTCTGAATGGTTGACTGCCGGTAAATTGATCGTAAATGAAAAACAATATAACTCTGGTGCTGAGATTGAAGGTGATCCGGGAGCAGATGATGTTTACGCTTTCGAAATTACGTTTACCGCTGCTGCTAACCCGACGGTTAACACTCGTACCGGTAATATTACCGTAAATGGTCAGAAATACACTGTAACTCAAGCTGCTGGTGATGCTACTTTGACTGTATCTCCGACTGCATTGACTTTCGCTGCTGCGGGAGAAACTAAACAGATAACGATTACTACGAATACCGCTTGGACTATTTCGTAAGTCGTCTGTTGATTTGATTATGGGTCTGATAGGTGCTAAGGTGCCTATTAGACCTTTTGTCGTATAAACAAATATTTAAGATATGTCAAAACCTAATTGGGTAAATACCTCACCTAATTCGGGTAATGGTAACGGGTCTATTCAAGTCACTGCTCAAGCTAATGAGGGTGATGCTAGACAAGGTTCTGTTGCTGTTGCAGGTGGAGGTTTATCTAAAACTATTGCGGTTAATCAAGACGCAAAATTACTTGTTATAGGTGACTTTGGTCGAAATAGTACTGAATATGGTCTATGGACAACTATACAAGTTAATGCTATAGGGATTAAAGGTATCGCATATTGTACAATGTCTGATTCATCTGTTGTTGAGAAAGAACTCAATAATACAGTTAATGTTGCTGAATCTGAATATTGTATGTTTGTATCGCTTGAAGGTAGACGTATGGATAATGCTAGTAAAGTAGTTACATTTAATATGCAAACTACCTTAGATTTTATCGGTCATGCTGACACTTTATGTGAATTGTTTACTGATATTGATTTTAATTCTACTAAAAAGAATACTCAACTAGATGTTACTCCATTTTATGAAAGCTTAGTTTATAAGATTAATGATTGTCTTATGACTAGGTATCCGGATAACCATATGTTGATTAATTTCAATATTGTTGATTTCGATGAAGCTACTAAGGAACGTATTAGAAGTATGGTTACTTGTGATCGTTTCGTTGTTGCTTTCTAATTTGTTACAAATTTAAATATTTGAGTTATGGCAAAACCTGATTGGATTACAATCAATCCTACTGCTGGAAGCAACAATGGTAGTTTTAATGTCGTTGTTGATGAAAATGCAGGAGCTTCTCGTAATGGTATTATAATTGTGACGGGGGGGGTTGAGCAAAACAGTTGATGTTACTCAAAATGAAGAACAAGAAACCG
>OCHO01001022.1_pt1 | contig 19393 bp, 18 predicted proteins | sample 1538441 | NCBI WGS metagenome assembly OCHO01 (sample SAMN04571691, study PRJEB22368) | human gut metagenome | biome: human gut; material: stool | host: Homo sapiens | place: Luxembourg | collected 2012-06-29
ATGGCGTACCTCTAAAACAGAGAAAATGGAAGTGGCATGGTATCAGATAGAGAAACAATAGTGAAACAACAGCTATATATTAGGAGTAAATCAACCAAGAGCAACAGAGTTATATCTGGAGGGTCTGCAAACAAAAAAGGCTGTATTCCGTTAGGAATCAGCCTTTTAGTTTGTGGACCAGCCTGGGCTTGAACCAGGGACCTCCAGATTATGAGTCGCAAATATTTGGTTTTCAGTGATTTGTATTTTATGTCTTTTCATATCCATACCTCTTGATTTCCAAGTCCAAAGATAATATTTTCTTTTCAAATAATATCTCTTGTTTTCTTCTATTTTCTTGAGATGCGTGCAAATTGTGTGCAAAATATCTATTATTCTAGTTCTGCTTTTTCTTTTTTGAACTTTTGTATTAAAGCACTTTTGTTTATTCTTTTATTGCTGTTTTTGTTTGCATTTACTTTTATATATAAATCTGCAAGTAGATTGACTATAGAATTATCATCAGATGGTGTGGTCGATGAATAGTAATAAGCTAATAATTTGAAAAAGCAAGAGTCGGCTATATATGTTTTATTTATATTTTTTATGAAATCTCCCATGATAGCTTTATAGCCATCTCCTTTTATATCACAATAAAGATATACAGAAAGAAATTTTTCAAATTCAGAAATAACAGCTTTATTACCACTGACTTTATCAGCTTCTATTTTTTCTTTTATTACTTCAGCTAGTTTATAGGTTCCAAGATTGTCACTAATTAAATTTTGATGAATTACAGGTAAAAATCTGAGCACAAATTTAAATTCTTCTACTCTTTCTTTTGGAAATTCTTCAAAATGATTTATTATTTCCTCACAAATCATTTTATAAAGGACAACATAAGAAATGGAGTTCTTTAAGATTCTTGTATAGCTATCAGCTTTTAAATTTTCTTCATGTATTTCTTCGGAGTTTTTTAAAACATTCATTGCTAAAAGCATTAATTGTCCAAATGCAATAAACTTATTAGTATGTTTCTTCTTAATTATACCTTCTTTTTTATCTGAACTATGTTCTAACTTTGTATCAGATTCTTTCTCGCTTTCTTCCTCTGTTTTTTTATCTGGTAGTAATTCGAATAATTCTTCTGATTTAATCTGTTCAACTATGCTTTTATCTATATGAAAGAAGTCATCAATAGATTTAACTTTCGAGAAAACTATGTCATTTATAGTAATATAATCGAATTCTAACCTATCCACAACGTTTTTTAAAATCTCGGCTTCTCCTCTATGCAGTCCTGTATAATAGTTTATTTCATTACAATATTTTAGATAATTATTTTCATCTAGTACTTCTTTTTTAAATTCTGGATCAGTTTCCATCTTTTTTACAAGAAAATATTCAAAGAAGCAATTGAATCTAAATCTTATGACAGAGTCTTCTTCTACAAAAACACCTAAATTAAGAATGCCATTTATTATTTTTCTAGCACTATAAGATTTGGGGAATTTTCTAAGAGCTAGATGTCTTTCCGTAATCTTTATAATATCAGAACAAGGCAAAGAATAATTGGGCTGATCAGAAATGAGCATTTTATGAGCGATTTCTGCTAATAACCATATTTTGTTCTCATAATCAAAAGTGTCCCTTAGAATACCTTTAATATTTTTTTTATCTAAAATCTCTTCAATAAATTTTTCTATTAGCGTGGCATTATTTTGGGGTCTATATGTTTGTTGTCGCTCTATTATCCATAAAAACATAGAAACAGCAAATGGGGTTCTTGGTAAGTTTAGGGACATAAATGCATTAATTAGAGTATTCATTTTTTTAGGTGTCTCATATTGTGGACTATTGGGAAACCACTTTTGTATTAAGGTTTTGATTTGTTTTGCCTTAAACTGTTTTAATTCTAAACGCTCAAATTGCAATAAACTTTGCTGTTCCGGGGTAATAGAGAAATTATTTTCATATAATTGTAAACTTGTCGCGATAAAACGTGTTTTAGGGAACTTCTTTAAAAAGTTACTTAAGTTTTGAATTTGATTAATATTCTCTATTTCGAAGTTAATATTATCAATTAGTAATACAATATTATCATTGAGCAATAAATCATTTGTCTCATTCGTGTTTTTCTTCCAGTATTTTCGAATATTGATTGTTATATCATTTTCAATCGAGTTGAAGTCTAATAATACAGGTATTAGATTAGCCCCAGTTACTACATTCAGAATGTCATATAGAATTTTGTCTAATAAGACTGTTTTACCAGCTTCTTTAGTACCAAAAATTACAAAATTGTTTTTGGATGAAATTATCTCAGCTAAATTTTTAATTGGAGTTTCTTTAGCATCTTCTTTTTCATCACTTTCTATATCATCTTTTCTCTTTACAATATTAGGCATCACAAAAATTTCAGAAAGTGACTTAGGTGCTTGGGAAGCAGTGTTATAACTTAATAAATGTTCGTTAAGGAGAGATAATTCTTCTTTTATATCTAATATAACGCACTGCATTTGCATTTTTTTCTGTGCTTCTTCACCTACTGGTATATTAATTTCCCATACTCCATTTTTCCCTATTTCTTTATTGATTCGAAAATTGGACGAATATTCTTGAATATAAAATGTAGAAGTTGCTTTAGCTTCTTCTAAGTTGTAATCAATTAAAGAAAATCCATTTTTATAATCATTTAAAGCTGTGAGCTTATTTTTAGAAAGTACACCTGGAGCTACAAATGTGAATAGCTTTCCGTCTGGCTTTATACAATATTCCGCTTGGTTGCTATGAGTATGACCACAAAAATATATGTCGAAGTGTATGTTTAGTAATTTATCAATTATTGTATTTTCAAATTCAGCTAACCAACCGTAATGGTGGTGTGATATTGCAATTTTAACATCGCAGTCCTTTAAAAAATTATAAGAGTTAGTTATTTGTCTTTCTCCGATTAGAATTCTTCCTTTATCTTTTTCTGAATCATAACACCTCCAAGCTGAATTTAAGCATGCAACGCCTATCTTTAAGCCATCTATATATAGTTTATAGCAGGATTCATAGTTAGATTGATAGTAATCATTCTCGGAAAATACTTTATTATAAAATTTTTTTTCGAACAGTTTGTACGGCAATACTCTTTTTATTCCTTCTTCAGACTTTGATTCATAAAAAGAAATAACTTCTTCTTCTGTTGTTAAAGTCTGTGATAGCCCCATTTCAACATACTTGCTATCTGCATTTCTATCTATATCATGATTTCCTATCGTAAATAGAAAGTTATTTTTAGGAAGATTGAGTGTTTTAAGTATTTTATCTATAAATATAAGTTCAAATCCTTTAAATGCCGTGCCTATACTATCGTAAGAGCTACCTCCGGTATTTATCATATCTCCAGAATATAGGATTAGATCAATCTTTTTTTCGTTATTTATGGACTTTAAGGTTTCGGACAGCATACTTGCGATTGTAGCTGAATCATTAGCAGATTTTTTATCTAAATGGTAATCTGATATATGTATTATTCTCATGATTTTATTCTTTTCTTTCATGCAAATATACATTATTTTATTTTTTAGGTGGAATTTTCCGCCTCTTTTATTGTCTCTAAATGACTATTTTATAATTAAATTCTAGCTTAAAAACAATATTCTATAAAGGGTTGTTCAGAGTTTTCCTAAAAAAGGAAAATCTTATTAAGCAGAGTGTTTTTGTCTAATGATTCTGCATAGTAGTAATGTTAACGCATATTGTAAAGTTTGTAATAAAGGGAATTGTAGGATTTTGAACACTTGAAAAATGAATGGGGTACAGCAAACGGCTCTTTTACTTATACTAGAACTACGAGTAAAACTATCACAGTTCATCAAATTATTCATTCTACGTTATTGTAAATAAGTTCAAGTGCTAACCTCTCCATACGCCAAGATAGTTCCAATTTTCAGGGAATCCCATATCTTTTAATGATAACAATTTACCGCCTTCTGCTATTAGTCCTTTCAGATTCTTATGAAAGTCATTATTAGGACTGATTATATCCAAAATGTATTTGATACAACATAGATATGCAAATAACTTGTTTCTTTTAGTCCTTGCAATAGTATCTCTATCCAAGAACAGACGGTCTGCATTGGTTGGAAGCAAGATATTTACAATAAAACGCCTGTTCCAAACTCTACTATGATGTGCGCAACAATTTCGTAAATTAGATAGTGCATGCATCCAGTTTTCCAATATATCAACCTTGTTTAAACCTAATAGTTTGGCTACAGTCTTTTTGTTATCATCTTTATTTAATAATTCATACAAACGGCTTAGAGTACCAAAAGAGATAACTTCCAAAGTCATCCATGCAGGTGGAGTATTAGGATTGGAATACTTACTTTTATAGTGTTTGATGAAATCCTCGTTGCTTCTGTCTATTTCGTGTGTTATGTCGTCTAAAAGAGTGTCGTAAGCAAAAATCTCCTCACCATTAACTATACGTTTATTGTCCTTAAACAAAGATTCATCTTCGTACCAATGGCTATTCTTGGTGTCTTCACTATATGTTTGAACGATTTTAGTCCGAAGAGCGACCTCTATTTTTTCGATTGCATTAAATATCAGAGAACGCAAACGCCTGTCGAAACAATATAAATCAATGATGTCTTTAAAATGAATGTCTGTTCGTAAAAAGCTGTGGTCAGCTTCTGAATCCGTATTATTTTGAAAAGGATAAGTATATGCACGTAAACGATAGTAGCTGATGTTAGACAAATAGTCACCAGCTAAATTTTCATCATCTATGATTAAACCTCTTTTTTCAAGTTTTGCAACTTGTGTCTTAATTGATAAAGGCCTCTTTGTATAGGGTACTTTCTCTTCAAAATCCTCAATCATGCATATTTCTCAATGTATAGAAACTCGAAGACCTCCCCGGGTGCGCTGTTCAAATGGGAAGCGTGGGAGGTCATATTGAGTGCAAAAATAAGACTAATTTTTGGATTAACAAGCAGATAATCGGAAATAAATAGTCTGTTATATAACATTTTAACAATAAAAGTGAGCAAAAGTTTAATCAGTTAGTTAAAAACGGGATTGTATCTACATTATTATATACTTCAATTTGTATGCAGTTTTATTCTATTTTCTATGTTTATTTTGTGCTCGGAATCTTCAAACATAATTTGAAAATCAATGCGAACTCTTTAAAATAGAAGAATCGGATTCAATGGCTTTGAATGTTTAACTTTTATTATCTATTTATCGATAGCTGTATTTTTCCGACTTTTAGTGATACTTCTCAATAATGTTCTTGAAATGAGCGAAGCGTATAATTCTTATTTACAGACTAATATATATACTATGTTTTGCTATTATCGTTTTAAACCGTTTGAAACTAACGTCTAAACTACTCAAAACCAATATTTAAAAGGCTTCAAAACGTTTATATTTCCATTCAAATGAGGATATATAGACTATCGTAAGCAATTCCGCTTGCGGGTAATCACTAAAACCATGTATAATTTTTCAAAAGACGGTATCGTAGTCTCTACGGTACTTGATGCACGTACTGCCAACAAAGAAGGCAAATATCCTATTAAAATCAAGGTTTATTATCAAAGAAAGCCCAAGTATTATTCTATTGGTATCTGCATGACGAAAGAAGAATGGAACAAACTCCCGGATAGCAAATCTTCTGAAAGCAAAAAAATCAGACAAGCCATTGAAAGTAGTTTTTCTTTAGTCCGTATGAATGTTGAAGCTTTGGCAGAGAAAGGAACATTCTCTTTCAATACGCTCAATTTACGTTTGGGAAAAGCTACCGGTGATACTCTGAACAGTGCCATACGAGCTAAGATTGAGGAACTGAAAAACGAAGAAAGAATCGGGACAATGCAGTTCTATCAAACTACATTGGTAATGGTTGAGGAAGTCGGCGGCAAAGATATTCCATTTAGTACTGTTACGGTTGAATGGTTACAAAAATGCGAAAGACTTTGGTCGAAAACGAGAAGTATTTCTACAATCGGTATGCACATGAGAAATATCCGTACTTTGATGAATGAAGCCAAGAGAGCCGGCGTTATCAAAGAATCGCAATACCCATTCGGAAAAGGTCTGTTCGAGATAAAGACCGGTATTGGAAGAAAGAAAGGATTGACAAAGAAACAGTTGAAGGCCATTTTCGATTATAAGAGTGAAAATGAAACCACTAACAGATATAAAGACCTCTGGATATTCATTTACTTGTGCAACGGTATCAATCCGACAGACATGCTGAAATTGAAGTTCTCGGATATTGTGGACGGTGAAATATGTTTTGTGAGACAGAAAACAGAGCGCACGACAAAGAATAGGAAAGAGATACGTGCGGTTGTTTCTTCCCAATTACAGACAATAATTGACAAGTGGGGAAACAAGCCGTTACCCGATAATTACATATTTCCTTATATGAAAGGGCATGAAACGGCTATAGAGCGTAAAGCGATTGTACGCGATGTTGTCAAGCGAATCAACAAACGTATGAAGTTGATAGGTGAAGAATTGGGTATCGGCAATATCACCACATACACCGCAAGACATTCATACGCTACCGTATTGAAACGAAGCGGAGCCAATATCTCTTATATAAGTGAATCCTTAGGACATACCGACTTGAGGACTACGGAAGCATATCTGGCGAGTTTCGAGAAAGAGGAGCGTGCTAAGAACACTAACCTTTTGACCTCGTTTTTGTAGCCTATATAGCCTATATGGGGCTCTTCTTACTTTCCTGCCCGGTAATTCTATTCATAAAGGAAACCGGGCTTTCTTTATGCAAAATTACCGGTGCGAGAGCTTAATTCAGGTTAAGAATATAGTTAAAATACCTTTTTCTTTTATATTCCGACAAAAAAGAGGATATATGTAATGTCCGATGATTCATTTATTCGGAGTATTACTAAATTCAAAAATAAATAAAGTTATGGCACGAAAGAAAAAAGTAGAAGAAGAACAACCGGTGACTGCCGAAGTTGTAGAGACTAAAAAGAAATCTTCAAAGAAAGCACCAAAGACTAAAATGTCTGCTCAAAAAGAAAGCATACAGGAAACCGGTGTTCAAGAGCCGATTGTCAAAGAAGAAAATACGAAAGATTCTTTTAAAGAAAAAGATTATACAATCGATGAGCTTATAGATATGTTAGGACCGGATATTGATTGTGAGGATGATACAGAGTTTTCATTAACGGAAAATACTTCTTCACAAGAACAGGAATACACAATAGAGGATATGCTTTCCGCATTGGACGAGTCAATCGATGATGACGATGAAGAATGTGTTTCAGATGAAATACTTGATAAATTCGACAAGACACTCGAAGAAAAAGGTTTGGGCGATGATTATTTTCGGAAGAAAGAAGAACGGCTTAAAGAAATGGATCTGGAGCATGAACTTCACGAATTCGCCATTGATGAAATGCTGAATGAATAAGAATATCTAATTTTGTAACCTGCAACAGTCTCTTTATGAGATGTAACTTTGTGATGTGCCTTATTTTTTCTAATTTTGCATCGTCATGGCAACATGGCGGACATATTAGAAATTTAAGGTACACGAAAGTGTTTAACTGATTCTCTACGACGAAGTCTGGTAAACTATCTGTAGAACGGGAATAAGTTGGCATCTCTCGCGTCATATCCATATATGGCGTGGGGACTGTTGCTTGTTTTAGTTCAAGGTCTTACCAGAGCCCGTCGTATAAAATAAGTTAATGGCCTCACGCTTTCTGCATTTATGAACTCTTCTGATTTGAGGCTAAGGGAGAAACGACATTCTGGTAATTATGAAGAAATTTTTATTAATGTTAGGTGCGGTAGCTTTATTTACTGCATGTAGTGATGACGGTGGTTCCGGTAATGGCAATATCAATTATGAAGAAGGTTATAAATACCTTACGAATTTGAATGTGAGTGACGCCAAGATGATTTATCAGAAATCATCTGCAACAAGAGCAATAGGGGACGACTCTTATTACAAACTTGATTTATCAGGCAATGAAGTAAAGTTGTCAATCAAGGGAGAGGACGGGCAAGACCATAATATTGGTATTAGTAAGGTAGTCAAATTGAGTGATAAGATTATTCTGGTGAATCCTGTTGAACAAGATATTGTTGATTTGTTTTATAAACCCGGCCCTGATGATGATTATATATCTGTTAGCAATCAAAGTATTAGGTATCTCTCAATAGTAGATGTTCAAACAGAAAAGTTATACAGATGGCCGAAAGATGTACATATTGATTTGTATTACGGTTCATTGAAAACAATATTGGATAATCAAGGAAATATTTATATTGCTTCTTCTAATTCAAATTATCCAGAATATAGACAAATATACAAATTGAATGTTTCAGATTTCACAATGCAGAAAATGTTACCTGATGAAGTTATATGTAATAATTTCACTGTAACCGATAATGGTTTTGTTGTGTATTGGAGTAGTCAAGAACAACAACAGAATTGTCGTGTGAAATGTCCGGGTGGCAGAATTTATCCGATTTCAGATACTTATACATTCATCTTTAACGGTAATTTATATTCCATTCGCAATAATGCGATTATTCAACATAAGACTATTGGAAATAATGACTTAGAAGAAAAAACAATATGCACCATATCTGATGAACAATTCACTGGGTATGGGGAATTTGCTGCTCCTAATCATGTGCGCAAAACACTGTTGCTGAATGAATATTATGAGTTTGACGGAGAAAAATGTACAAAACTTGATAAGCAGATTAATATTGGAGATATTCGCACAAATAAAGCATGGTACAACCGTAGCAATACAACTTTCTCAAAAATAGCAATGAAAGATTATCAAGAATCTCAGTTTCAAATCTTGGACTATGAAATACAAAGTCTTTCGGCGAGTTCAGAAAGTCCGAATATCGCATTTACAGGTTTTAGATATTCGGACGGTGTAAATGTCGTAGGAACTATCACAGAAACAGATGAAGTTATTATCGATAATGTTGCAGAAAACGGAAACAGAATCATCAATCTTATTTCGTTGAACTAATATCAACTCAAAATAATATCCTCTTGTTGCTTATGCAATGAGAGGATTTTTTATACCCAAAATTTTAAAATTATGAATAACAGAATTACCCCTTATAACATTACGGAGCTGAAAGAAAATGAAATATTCGTGTTCGGTTCAAACTCAAACGGTGTACATAATGGAAATGCCGCAGCAACAGTGATGAAATTCGGAGCTATTATGGGGCAGGCTGTGGGAATACAGGGGCAGACCTATGCGCTACCTTCCAAACACATTGAGAATCTTAAAAAACATATTGATGATTTTCTGCTATATGCGGAACAACATCCGGAATATATTTTTTTAGTTACAGAGATAGGATGCGGAATATCCAAACATTCGCCATTTGAGATTGCACCGTTATTCAAAGAAGCGGTTCATATAAAGAACATCAATTTGCCTTTGTCCTTTTGGGATGTTCTGAATGGTGGCATACAAGCCAGAATCAAACAGGTTGCCGAAAAAGAATCTCCTTCCGTTTCTGATTTTTGTCAAAGAACGGGATTGTCTTTTACTATACTGATGAACATTTTATTCAGAAAAGAACTTCCTACCGTCTGGATTGTGCAAAAGATACTGATTGCCTTTCCGTCTATAAATGCAAGGTGGCTACTTTTAGGAGAAGGCGATATGAAACTCACGAAACGCAATAGTTTTTTCACAAGAATAAACGATTTTCTGCATATCCTTTTCGCTTCCAAATAGACGTAAGATTATTATTTTCCCATACCAAAAATAAGGCTGTTTTCGTCTCCTGTATTGTGCTTTTCTCCTGCCTCTAATACTCGGTATAAAGAAGCACGAGCATATCTCGAATATGAAAGAATAAATAAAAGTAGAAAAATATTACATAGTGAATAAAGTGAACTATATTTTATAAAAAGTATAAAGTTTTATATCGTTATATGGTCTATAAAATAAGAATATGCTCTATTATAAAAATATAGTTCACTTTACTCACTTTATTCACTTTTATCTTTTCTTATAAAAGGATTTCTGTAGGGCAATTCTTTATATCAAAGTTTTCTATGGCATTCCATAAATCTTCTTGATATTCATATAATGGCTCTATTAAGACTTCTGGAAAAATAGCCTTGTCTGATATTTGGGCGAGACGAAAACCGGAAGTTTCAAATTTGCGTCCAACCTCACTTTTCATTCTATAAGATTCAACGACCTCAAAAGAGTACTCTCCTAAAAACTTCAATCTGCAATATTTTTGAGGATACCAGCCGATACAGACGATTTCACCTTCAAGCAATGATGAAAACTTGAAATAGTCCATTCCATTGAATCCTTTCTCTATGTCAAAGTCCGTATTGGTCTGTTTGTATTCGTGGCAGAATGTTTCCCAATCCTTATATCCTAAAGCACGAGCCATGAAAGATAATTTTCCAACATCCGGCTTTCTTTCCTTGTCTGCATCTTTATCTCCCCAATAACGACGTAATGTATCAACGCTGATAGTTTCAGATTGCTGGATAACGCTTCCGTCTTCATATTTTGGGAGAGGAAAATTTGTATTGCTCTGTTTCTTTATATAATCGCATAGGTCAGAGTATGCATTATCTGAACTCAAATCTATATTAGAAACTCTTACTAACTCGTTTTTTAAAGTTTCAAACCTCTCTTTGTCTATCGGTATTCTTTTCTTTGCCATATTACTACATGATGTTTATGACAAAAATACAAAACGTAAGCAACTAATCAAATATATTTCATGCCTGAACGTGCCAAAATCAATAATTTCTTTTCGGTAATATATGTAACAAACTAATAATTAGTCTGATACAATCGTGCCTGAATGTGCCTGAACGTGCCTTTTTATGCCCTTCCAAAAGTTGCCGAATTTTGCACCAGAAACAAAAAACAAAAGGTATGGAACATCAAAAAACAAGTTATGACACGTTGCCGGAACGGATAGATTATCTGATTCAGGAAATATCAGAGATAAAAAACATTCTGATAAACAGAATAGAAAAAAGGGAAGAAATACCAAAGTGGCTGAATAAGGAGCAAGCCTTAAAATATATTCAAAAACAAGGATATAAATTAAGTTCATCGAAACTCTATAAATTATCAGCAACAGATAATATACCTTGTCACAGGTCAGGACGTAATCTGTATTTCTTTGCTGAAGAATTGGATAAATGGTTAAACAACCAAATTGAGGAGGAAGGCAAAACGAGCCAAAATCTTTCAACTCAATCAATACAATTAATTATAAAATCGGCTCAACAAAGATAGGAGATAAATAATATGAATAGTAATAGCAACAATAATAATATTCCAATGATAAATCATCCGTATAAAACAGCAAAAGGCTTGAAACGATATGTAAGAGATATTTTGCAGCAAGTACAACAAGAGGAAACATTGAAGAAAATAATAGATATATCTTCAAAAATAGACTATCCGGTTATTTATCATCTTGATGATGATAAAAAACTTGAAAAACTTGCAGAACTACGTAGGAAAGAAAACAATGGGGGATTGTCAGAAAATGAAACAAGAGAATTAAAGGGGTTAGAGCCGGATGATGAAGTCAAATATATTATATTGATAGAAGAATTAATGAAGAACGCGGATGAGTTTAAATTGGGGCTCGGCATTGAGCCGGACAGTATTCAGCCATATATTTATACGGGCTGTTACTGGAAAAACATAACCCGTCCACTTTTGAAGGAATTTCTTGCCGTAGCGGCAAATAAGGCAGACTTCAATTATTATGATATTAGACTGAGTAGGAATCTTGAGAGATTGTATAATCAGTTTGTCGCTCTTTGCACTCTTGTACCGGACTTGAATGAGAAAAAAGATGAGGTGAAAATTAATCTAAAGAATGGGACATTTGTCATTTCAAAGGACAAACAAGAGTTGAGAGACTTTGACAAGCGGGACTTTTTTAAATATCAATTGCCTTTTGAATACAATTCTAAAGCGACTTGTGATGATTTTAAGGCTTTCTTGAATGAGGTTTTACCTGAAAAAGAATCACAAATGATTCTTGCAGAATATTTGGGATATATTTTTACTCAAAACTTGAAATTAGAAAAGTGTTTGATTTTGAAAGGTGAAGGAAGCAACGGTAAATCCGTCATATTTGAAATAGTGCAAGCACTGCTTGGAGAACACAACACTTGTTCCTATACGATAAGTAATTTATGTAATGAAAATGGATATTTTAGGGCACAATTAGGTAATTATCTGCTTAACTATTCGTCAGAACTCGGAGGAAAGAATATCAATCCTGACTTGTTCAAGAAGCTAATCAGCAATGAGCCTATTGATGCGCGTTCTCCTTATGGACATCCGTTTATTATTCGGAATTATGGAAAGTTTATGTTTAACACTAACAAATTTCCTAATAATATTGAATTTACCCATGCCTACTTGCGAAGATTTATAATCTTGAACTTTGAAGTGATTATTCCGGATGAAAAACAAGATAAACATCTCGCCAAGAAAATAATATCCAAAGAATTAAGCGGTATTTTCAATTGGGTGCTGGAGGGATTGGGAAGGTTGTTGAAGCAACAACAATTTACAGAATCGCCAAAGGCAAAAGAACTTCTTGAGGAAATGAGATTTGAATCTGATAGTGTGGCACAATTCATAGAGGCAAAAAAATACGTGCCTTCTGTATCAGATAATGATAGAGTTTTATTAAAAGATTTTAGAGAAGAATATAATGCGTATTGTTGTATAAAGAAGTTGATACCTGTGAGACGAAAAGAATTTTCAACTCGCATAAAGAGTTTGAAATTTGAGATTGAGAAAGGTGGTGGTGGGAATAATTATATTTTTGTGAAAAGTAATAATATTGCTAAACAATTTGTAGAAAATTCATTGTCTGATGGCCTGTAAAAAAGTAAGAAATATGGAAAATATCATAAAAGTATCAATGTTTGAAAGTGCGCAAAATCGTTATGCAAGCGGAGTAGTGAACTTATGGGACTGGTTGTTCTTAGAGGACTATCGTACTGTTTTAATCAAAGAACTTCGAAATGAATCTGATTTGATGAAACGGCGAGAATTGAAAGAACTTCTTCCTGCAATAACTGTCAGTTGTGTTTGTTCTGAACGACGAACTGAAAAAATTTACGAGTATACGAACTTGATTTGTATTGATATTGACGGAAAAGATAACCCGTCAATATCAAACATAGAAGACCTTAAGATTAAGTTGGGTGAACTACCTTATATTATGTATTGTGGATTGTCTGCAAGCGGAAATGGCTTGTTCTGTATCATTCCTTATGCGGACCCTACTAATCATAAGAATGTCTTTGAAGCCATAAAAAACGATTTTGAAGAAATGGGTATCATTATAGATAAAAGTTGTGGCGATATATGCCGTTTACGCTTCCTTTCGCATGATACGCAACCGTATGTCAATAAACATGCGGAAGTTTATACGTCTAAGCCAAAAACAAAATCAAATGCAGTGGAATATATTTATAAGCCAAAACAGAAATATAAAACGAAACCACCTAAACCCCGAACGCTTCTTATCCCCAATGCGATAGAAACCTTTCTTCGTCCAAATAATTTTGTTTTGGAAAGTGCCACTCCTTTAACAAAGAAACAAAAGGTTGAGCGGCTATTGAATGAAATAACCAGAAATCAAGTGGATATTACTTATTATTATGATGATTGGATTGCCATTGGCAATATCATTAAGAATATGTTTGGTGAGGAAGGTAGGGCTTTATTTCATAAGGTCAGTAGTTTTTATCCCAATTATGATTATGATGAAACTGATAGGGAATATTCCGCTATGATAATTGGACGGTATCGATATAATAGTGACCGCTTATTTGAAATAGCCGCAGAATACAAGCTCATTTCCCCAATCAAAAAATAATTTTGAGAAGAAAAGGGATGACTACCGGTGTGTAGCTTATCTCTTTTCTTATATCCGTTTGTGCAAATTATATGCGAAAACCTCATCATGGGCATAAATCGGAGAGCACTCTTGCCAATAGAAGAAACTAAAAGAAAAAGAATATCATTTACCGGTGTGTCACGTTTATCATTGATTATCACCACTTTCCAAAGGTTGTGTGCAAATTGTGTGCAAGGAGTTTTAGTGTGCAAGAAAAAAGCCGCTACAAGGTTGCTTGTAACGGCTTGATTTTCTTTGTTTTATGCTTCGTGGACCAGCCTGGGCTTGAACCAGGGACCTCCAGATTATGAGGCTCTAAATTTCATCCTATTAAATTGCAATATGTCAACGTATTAATAATCTCATTGGAAGTTTATCAGTCAACAATTAGTCAACAGCTAAACCTACGGTACAAAGTTAAATATTAGTTTCCTATATTCCAAAGAATTGAGTTGTTAGTATGTAACATTCGTAGTGTTTATATAAAAAGAAAGCAGCATAAAAGTTTCCTCAAATGCTGCTTATTAATCTGCTCTAATTGGTATGGATTATTATTTCCGTTTATAAATTACTATATCACTATGTCCATTGTCATTGAGGTATAGCTCCTCTTTTGTTATCTTAACGACTGTGTAAATGGTATTCTCTTCTCCCCAATTAGTTGTTGTATAGTAAGTAACAAACATATATCTGTTAGGGAAGTATTCAAATGTACCATTTTCAGTTTCATTACTATAAGGTGTGTCATAACTATATGTATAATCTTCATTGAATTTAAAAAGTCGTCCAGCAACTTCCCCTGTTCCCTCCCAAGTACCTATTAACAACTCTAAAGTGTTATCAACAGGAAGCGAAAGTTCATTATCATCATCATCATCGCTACAAGCTGTAAAGTTTACAGTTAACATGACCATTAACAAGGTCATTCCAATTAATCTAAATGTTCTCATTTTGAATTAAAATATTTATTGTAAGTAAAAATATATTCTGTAATTTGCTTAAACACATCACCTGCCATCAATCCACCACTTGCAGGTAGTCCATCTTTATGAATAGAAACAATAATAGAATATTGGGGAGCATTGGCAGGGAAGTAACCACAGAACTCTACAATATAGCTTCCATCTTCAAGCTGTACTGTTCCTGTTTCACCTGCAATTTGTATCTTATCAGACTTGGCTGGTTGTCCTAAGCCATCAGTTACCACATATTCCAATGCCTGTTTCAGACTGTCAATGTTGGCTTGACTTGCTATCTGTGGATTGATTACTGTTGTACTGTCTTTGTAAAGTTGAGGTTGTACCATCTTTCCACTATTAGCAATAGCATTATAAAAGGTTAGCATTTGTATAGGGGTAATAGTTTGATTATATCCAATGCAGAACCATGCAAAGGCTGTATCGCTCCAACCGCTATTTTTAGGAGTAACAAAGTATGCAGGTTTCAGATTAGCTATGCCTGCGATGCTGTCTGGTTTACCATAACTCATATTATTCAACAGACTGAAGTATGCTTGTGCATCATCTCCAAATGCTTTCTCCATTGTTTTATAAACAGCAATGTTTGAACTTGAAGCTAAACCTTGCTTGATAGAGATTTCACTATATCCACCCCTATGCCAATTATGGTCTTTGATGGTATCTCCCTTACAAATATAAATGCCGTCACCTACATCTACCGTATCAGCTAATTTGACTTTGCCTGTTTCCAATGCTGCCAATATGGATATGGGCTGCATCAGTGCTGATTCGTATGCTTGGGAGAAGTTCTCGCAAGATTGGTAGTCCGCACTGTCTTTCCTTTCAAGTCCAACCATAGCCTTTATATGCCCTGTCTGGACTTCCATAACGATGGCTTGCCCAGATAAGGCATTGAGTTCAGATAGCTTGTTCTCCAAGATAGAGGTAGCTTTAACTTGTAAAGTGCTATCTATGGTGGACATTAGTTCTATAGTTTTCTGTTTGGACTGGCAAGAAGCTAACCCAATAAATGCTATTATTGTTAGGATGGTATGTCGCATGATAAAAGATTAATCAATGGGTAATTTATGCTTTAAAGATTTACACAAATCTCTATATTTCTTTTCAAACTCTCGTTCTTCGATGGTGTTGCCATTCTCATCATAGAAAGTTCTATTAAAGTTAGCTCCTGTTGTTGTAGTTTCAATGGCAATTGCTCCGTTAGAATATAATGCTATAGCTTTTACTGGTGCTCCATTTTCAACAACCATATAGCAACTCTCATCAGAACTATAGACTGTCCCATTAAAAGGTTCATCTTGATAATAAATATATTATTTAGAGTTAACTTCTTTTACATTTACGTCTGGAGTATAAACTTTACTATTGCAAGAAGTTTACCCTGTACATAATGCAACCAATAATGAGGTCGCTAATAATTTAAATGCTTTCATATAAGAGTAACTTTTAATCACCGTTAAAAATCTTTTTAGCTTCTTCATATCCTCTATCATACCCTTCTTCATATCCTTTGTCATAGGAGTTCTCTTGAGGTGCATATTTTCCTGTCTTTGTTCTTCTCTGATAGGAATCATCATTTAGAGATTCATTCTTGCGTGGAGCAAAAATATTATCCCTATGCCAAGAATTTCCATCCTTGTCTTTATATCTGCTCTCTGTTTTAATATAAGTACCCTCTCCATATTTCCCTCGCTCTGATTCATCTGTAATGAAGTATGTATTCCTTTCTTTATTATCTTTATTTTTATAATCTCCTCCACAGGAACTAATCCCCATGTTTAATGCAACTACTAATGAGGTTGCTAATAATCTATATATTTTCATTTTAGATTTCGATTACAAATTCATGATTATCATTTACCCACTTCCCATATTTCCTAATTAAGTTTAGCACTTCTTCTCTATGGGGTAGTTCTTCTTTAAAGTAGCATGAGTATTTTACTGCACTATCGTCATATAGCATTCCAAAGGTTTTATCGACAAGTTTAGTCATAAAACTTCTATTGTTCTTCTTGTAAACTTCTCGTTCCATTATTTTACGCCTATAATAATATTCATTATAAGATGCTATTACGGGTTTTGCATAAAAAGAGTCAAGAGAAGGCAATGTATTCTTCTTATATTCTTCCCAATCCATTAAAAATTTGCGACGATAGAAGTATAAATCATCATCTGTGTATCTTTTGTTACCATACAAAATAGTTGCTTTCATATCTCACGCATTATGCCAACCTGTTCCCTATGGATAAGCTGTTAATAAATCAAGCATTGAGGAACATATAATCTAGTTTGATTACCAATGCTATAACGGGTGCAAATATAATAATATTATTATAAATAAAAGAAATATAAAAGGAATAAAACTATATAAAGGTTTTATATTTAGTCATTTAGATAAGTAATAAAATATTTCACCTTATAAATATAACAGCTCAAATTATTATCATTTGTTTTGATTTATGGACTTTATGTCAGTATATTGTTGGATATTCAAAAGGTGCTACCTGTGGCTTAACTAATAAGAGTTGAGATAGTTCTAAACTCTGTAAATTAATGGAATTGAACTACTTCTATAAGGTTGAAATGCCAAACTGCCAAGATTGGACTTTAGATGTGTCTAAGCTCAATATTTCATTGAATTGGGACAGAACCATTCAGACCACTATAAAGATGTATCTTAATAATCCTGTCCCAATTCATTAGAAGCTCAAACAGTCATAAGTCTGTAAGATTTCTTCCTGTCTTAATCCCAAGTATCTTTTAGTAATGGCAACAGAACTATGGTTGAACAGTTCCATCAGCTTTACTAATGCCAACTCTGCATTATCGCTGTTCATATTATAGACCTGCCTGCCAAAAGTCTTTCTAAGTGAATGGCAGCTAAAGTTCTTAATCTTTAACCTGTACTTCTTCTTCACCTCTTTAAGAATAATGTTAATTCGTTGGACTGTGAAGATAGTGCCTTTCTGACTTACTAAGATTGGCGCATTGATTCCAATAGGATTTATATGCCCGTAGCACTCTTTAATATGCTGCTGTAATTGTGGGTTCAATCTGATAGTTCTTACCTTGCCTGTCTTCTTCTCAATTACTGTAAACTCGTCAGTACCTAATATCTGCTTCCACCTTAGAGATAGAATATCAGATATTCTTAATCCTGTGAAGCATCCTAAAGCTATAAGGAGTGAGATTTTATAATTCTCGTCTTTGGCTAACTTCCTTATGAGGTTCATTGCATCAGACCATATAAGATAGTCTGCCGTTGTGCTTGAATATTTAAGTGACATAATGTTCTGTTTTATAATGAAACGAATAGAAGTGAATATTAATTCTGAGTTGGATTTACTAACTCATTGATTACTAATGGAACATTCACTAATAATGAAAGTGAATATGATAAGAACACCCAACTTAAAAATTGAGTGCCCTTTACCTTATTATAATTCTCCCTCGTCAGCAAAGCTGTAATATCCTGCATCTGTTAATATGAGATGGTCTAAAACTGTAATTCTCATTAGTCTTGCAGCTTCTTTGACCTGCTTAGTAATCTCCATATCCTGCCTACTTGGTTTCAGATTACCACTTGGATGATTATGCGCAAGGATAAGAGCTACTGAATTGGTAAGCAATGCAGCTTGTAGAATTACTCTTACATCAACGGTTGTGTCTGTTATTCCTCCCTCTGATATGAGCGTGTAACCTAAGATTTGGCTGGCTTGGTTCAGAAACAGTACTTTGAAATATTCTTTGTAACAGATTGTACCCTCCTTATAGGTAGGAAGTAAGTATCTATAAGCATCCTCTGAACTGACTACCTTATGCAGCTTCTTGAATTTGGGTTTGTAGGACAGTTCCACTTCACCCACAGTATAATCTATATCCATAATTTGATATTTTAATAGGTTGATAGAAATAAAGAAAGGACAACTAACTGAATAGCTGCCCTTTCCTCTCTCAATCAATAAAGCTCATTTAATCAATGAACCATTTGTAACGCTCATCCCCATGTAAAGCCGCATTGATTCCAACTGCCATTTCAGTAGCATTTAAAGAACGGTCTAAGAATGAATCAATATAGCTTGACTTGTTAGCTCCTGTAAGCAGGTTATAGAACTTCCACATATTAAGCTCACTTCCAAAGCTGCCAAAGTTATCATCGTGAATGTATGCTTTGGCTACGCTGTTAATCTGTGTATCAGTAAGCAACATTCTTGGCAGTGCCTTTTGATAGCCTGTTGGCAAGCATTGGTAAAGTCGCATCTTGCCTATAATCTGTGCGAATTGGTGTTCACTCATGGAAGTGTTGCCCAACTGTTGCATCAAATGCAAATGTTTGGCAGGATTGTAGTTGTTGAACAGTTCCAATGCTGCACGATAGAGTTCAGTTGTGTTGCTCACTCTCAAATCATCCTTGTAGCCATCTGTAAAGATGCACATATTGCAACAGACTTGGTTCTTGAAGCCAATAGCCAATCTGA
>OCHO01001036.1_pt1 | contig 19272 bp, 26 predicted proteins | sample 1538441 | NCBI WGS metagenome assembly OCHO01 (sample SAMN04571691, study PRJEB22368) | human gut metagenome | biome: human gut; material: stool | host: Homo sapiens | place: Luxembourg | collected 2012-06-29
TAGCGACAGAATTATTTTTATATGCTAAGGTATAAATATTGGTTGCTAAAATATCTTTACTTAACATATGCTTATAAGTTTTATTATTGGAAGAATCAAAGAAATTCTTAACAGAAGTTATTAATGTTATTTTTGGATTGGCATTATAAATCTCGGAAATAAGTTCTTTACCTTTTGGACTATATCCAAGAATTCTAGCATAAGGTACAGTTTTACGAGAAATGTACATATCTTTTTTGGTTATATTTAACAAAATATATAATAAAATTCTTTGAATTCTAGTTTGCGTATATCTTTTAGACTTAATTATATTTATTAACTCTGCTAAAGTATTGCAAGAATTAGCAGCATTTTTAATAGCATTTTCTAAGCCTTCATTTACTTCTGGAAACTTTTTAAGATCAGCTGTAGATAATCTTCTAATAGAATATAAAATTTCTTTTTCAAATTTTGATATATCTATTACATATTGATTATTTTCTATTTCTTGCATTAATAAGTCGTAGGCAAGTCTAGGCATTACTTTTCTGATATCATTAAATTGATTATTTACAATCATATTTCTAATTGCTGTAGCACTTGCATATTCATCAACAATGCAATTACTATTATAAAAAGCTTTTTCACGTTTTATGGCTATTGGCATAATATGAGATTTATATTTCTTTAAAGCTTTTAAGTATTCAATTGCTAAAGTATTATTTGGTTGATTCAAAATGTTAGAATATTTTTGGTCATTTAAATATAGCAATATTGCATTTTCTCTAGCTTTTGGAAAAGAAAGTCCTTTTTTTAATTCTTCATTTAAGAATTCTACATATTGTTTTGGCTCTTCATATAAAATACCAGAAAATCTATTTAATATATCTATATCGGAATTCTCGGAACCAAATGAAACTGTATCTACAATTTTTAAGGAGTTTAAAAGTTTTATAGCGCCTTCTGCAAAATTTTCTGCACTAGAAATAGAATATACTGTTGGAAGCTCTAAGACTAAATCTATACCACTTTTTAGAGCCATTTCTGTTTTTACCCATTTATTAACTATTGATGTATTACCTCTTTGAACAAAATTACCACTCATAATACAAATACTGTATTCGGCACCAGTTTCTTCTTTAGACTTGGTTAAATGCAAAAGATGACCATTATGAAATGGGTTATATTCAGCAATAATTCCTAAAACTTTTGACATATTTATCTCTCCTTATATTGTAGTATAAACAAATTATTGATATAATATCATAAAATGGTAAAAATTACAAATATAGGAGAAGAAAATGGAAGAAATAACAATATATACAGATGGAGCTTGTTCTGGAAATCCAGGTCCTGGGGGATGGGGAGCTGTACTTATGTATAAAGGAAATAAAAAGGAAATATCAGGTGGAAAGCTAAATACAACAAATAATGAGATGGAAATTACAGCAGTTATACAGGCTTTAAAAATTCTAAAATATCCTTGCAATGTTAAATTATATAGTGACAGTGCATATGTTGTAAACTGTTTTAAACAAGGCTGGATATACAATTGGAGAAAGAATGGGTGGAAAAATGCCGCAAAAGAGCCTGTGAAAAATAAGGAGTTATGGGAAGAATTATATGAACTTACTAAAATTCACAAAGTTGAATTTATAAAAGTAAAAGGACATAGTGATAATGAATACAATAATAGATGTGATGAATTAGCGAGAACAGCAATAAAAAACTTATAGTTAATAGTAGAAGAGGAGTAAAATGGTAATTATATATGATTTTGATGGTACACTAACACCATATTCTTTACCACAATATGAAATAATAAAAAAATGTGGATATAATGAAGAAAAGCTAATGAATAGAATAGCAGAAAAATTAACCAATAGCGAAGGTTTATATGAAGCCTATTACAAATGTTATATAGAAATATTATTAGAGAATAATATTTTACTAACTAAAGAAAATGTTTGTTTAGGTGCGGATAAAGTAGAATTTAATAATGGAGTTATAGAATATTTTAAAAATTTCCAAAGTCGAAAAACAGGTGTAAAACATTATATTGTTACTTCTGGAATAAAAGATTATGTGAATAAAACAGTAATTGGAAAATATGTAGATGGTGTTTATGGAGTTACATTTAATGAAGAGAATGGAATATATAAAAATATAGATAAATTAGTAACAGATGAAAAGAAAGTTGATGCTATTAAGGATATTCAATTACATAATGAAGGAACAAATAAAATTATATATTTTGGAGATGGTTTAACAGATGAACTAGCATTTCAATATGTTCATAAAATAGGTGGAAAAAATGTATTTATAGCATCAAACAAACAATCAATAGAAAATTATAATAAACTAAATATTAATGGAATTATTGATAAATGTTATGAAGCAGATTTTGGAAAAGATACAAAATTAAGTGAGTATATTCAAAAAGAAATAGAACTAGAAAGAGAATGTTAATTTATTAAAAAGGTTTGAAAAATATTCAATCAAAATACTTATTATGTTTACCCTAAATATTGTCTATTTATACAAAATATGGTATAATAGAAACGTGGGAGGTAGGCGTATGAAAATAATAGGCGTAACAGGAAGTTCCGGAGCAGGAAAAGATACTTTATGTGAAATTCTAGAAAATAAATATAATGCAGAAATAGTAGATGCAGATAAAATTGCAAGGGAATTATCTAAAAAAGGAACAATGTACTTACAATCAATAGTAGAAAGCTTTGGTTCTGGAATAGTAGATAGAAAAGGTGAATTAAATAGAAAAAAATTAGCAAGTATTATATATGAAGATGATAAAAAAAGGGAAGAATTAAATAAGCTTACCTTTATTTATGTTGTAGACGAAATAAAGAAAAGAATTAATAAAATAAAGAAGAAAATAATTGTTGTAAATGCTCCTTTATTATTCGAAAGCAATTTAGATCAAGTTTGTGATTTTGTAATTGCTATTATAGCAGAAAGAAAGGTTCAAATAGAAAGAATAATGAAGAGAGATAATATACAAGAAGACGAAGCAGAAAAAAGATTAAATATGCAAAATACCGACGACTTTTATATAGAAAATGCAGATTATATTATACATAACAAAGGGGATATAAAAGACATCGAAAAACAATTAAAAGATATAAAAATATAATTAAATAACTTTTGTTATTGACGATTCTAAAATTTTTTAGAATCGTTTTTTTCGTATTACAAAAATATTACATTTTAGTTATTTTATTGAAAAGAAAATAACAATGGCATATAATTAACAAAAATGTCATATAAGAGGAGTAATGAATATGTATAATGATAGCTTTGCAGATATGATGCTAAATGAAAGAAAATTATCTGAAAAAATGAAGATATTGTTGTATTTTAAGAAAAAACATAACTGCTTTTTTGATAATACAGTAATATTTAAAACAGAAATATGTAGAATGTTTTTAGAACATTCTAAGCCAGATGTTGATAATAATTTAGTATTAACAGCGTGTTTATTATATGCGTGTAAAAAGAGTGTAATTTCATTTACAGAAGAAAAAAGAAGAACTTATTTACGTAAAGGAGCAGAATATCTTGAAGAATTAGGATTCGACAAAAAGTTTTGTAGAATTTGTGAACAAGCTAATAGAATTGCTAACATTACACCAAGAGATAAAGAGGGAGACATATTAGAATTAATAGATAATTTTGGAATGCTTCTAGACAGGGATGATAGAAGAGCTTTTAATCCAACAGAAGCTTTATTCGTTTTGGAAAATGAAAATTTAAAAGGATTAGAAAATGTATATTTACAAGACTTTAAAGAATTTGTTATGGAATTTGAGAATTTAGAGACTCTTGGATTAGACAAAAGTAAAATAATTACAAGATGGCAAACTAAAATTAATATGATTCCAAAATATAATTTGGCACAAGGAATTAATGCGGCTATAGATTATAGAACAACTGCCAAAAAGTTATACATAGAAGGCAAAAAATTAGAAGTTAATAAAAATGGAATAAGAGACAATAAACAAGAAATAAATGCAGATAGAAGAATAAAGCATGAAATAGCAAAACAAATAGATGAAGAGCATAAGTTTTCTGACTTGTTAAATATAAGTGGGGAGGAATAAAAAATGAATGAATTTTTTGCAGATTTGCATGTACATATTGGTAGAGCAGAAAATAACAAGCCAATAAAAATTACTGCAGCGAAAAGTTTAAACTTTGCAAATATTGCAAAAGAATGTGAAGAAAGAAAAGGAATAAACATTGTAGGAATTATAGATTGTGCATCACCATATGTTATTCAAGATATAGAAGAATTCTTAAAAACAGGCGATGCATACGAGCTAGAAGATGGAGGAATTATATATAAAGATAAAGTATGTATAATACTTGGAAGTGAGACCGAAACATCAGAAAAAGGTAGAAATGGCAAAAAAGGTTCAGCACACAACTTATGTTATTTTCCACATCTAAAAGATATAAAAGCTTATTCAGAAGAAATGAGTAAACATATAAAAAATATAACATTAAGTACACAAAGATCAGATTTATCAGGATATGAATTAATAGATATTGTAGAAAAATATAATGGTATATTGGTTCCAGCTCATGCTTTTACGCCATTTAAGAGTTACTATGGAAATTGTACAGACAGACTAAAAGATATATTTAAAGAAAAATATGATAAGATTTTTGCAGTAGAATTAGGTTTAAGTTCTGATACATATTTAGCAGATATGATATCAGAATTAGAAGATAAGACATTTGTTACAAATTCTGATGCACATTCATTGCCTAAAATAGCAAGGGAATATAATAAAATACAAATGGAAGATATATCTTTTAAAGAATTAGTTAAAGCACTAAAAAATGAAGATGGAAGAAAAATTGTTGCAAATTATGGACTAGATCCAAAGCTAGGTAAATATCATAGAACATATTGTGATGCTTGCAATTCTACAATTCAAACTAAAGAACCAGTAGAAGTATGTCCTTATTGTGGAAGTAGTAAAGTTACATTTGGAGTTTTTGATAGGATAGAATTAATAAAAGATAAAAAAGAATCTGTAAGTCCAAAATCTAGACCTGATTATATATATCAAACACCACTAGGTTTTGTACCTGGTCTAGGAAATAAAACAATAGAAAAACTATTAGATAATTTTGGAACAGAAATGAATATATTACATAAGTTGTCATTTGATGATATAGAAGCTGTTGTAGGAACTAAGCTAGCTACAATTATTGATGAATCTAGAAAAGGAAGATTACAAATAGAAGCTGGTGGAGGAGGAAATTACGGAAAAGTTTCCACAAAAACACTAGATAATTAGTTCTAAAAATCATTTTATCACATAGATATTATGTATAAATAATTCTATGGAGGATAAAATGAAAAAAACAAAAAATACATATATAGAGGTAATTTTAAAAAATTTACAAGAAAATAAAAAAATATATATATTATTATTAATTTTTTTACTTATAGGAATTGTTTTAGGAGTGTTTTTTATAAATAACTCTGATGAAGCACAAAAAAATGAGGTTAGTGAATATATAAATAATTTTGTTACAACATTAAAAAATAATAACTCGATAGATAAAAATGAATTAATAAATGTATCATTCAAAAGAAATATATTAATGGGAATAATATTATGGTTCATAGGTTCTACTATTATTGGTTTACCACTAATATATTTTTTTGTGTTGTATAAAGGTTTATGTATTGGATATACAATATCTGGTGCTATAATTGCATTAGGAACTGGAAAGGGTGTGTGTTTTTGCATAGGAAGTATATTATTTCATAATATTATATTTATTCCAGCATTGTTTTTTATAGCAGTAAGTAGTACAAAATTATGTTATGCAATTATGAAAAATAGAACTAAGGAAAATATAAAATTAGAAATTATACGACACTCGATATTGTCTATAATAGCAGTAATATTTTTTATGTTATCTTCTTTAATAGAAGTCTATATTTCAACAAATTTACTTACATTTATAACAAAATATATTTAATAATTAGTAAAAAGATATTTACAATTTTGAATATCTTTGATATAACATATATAGTTTATGTAAATAATATATGTACATAAAACTAAAAAAAGCAGTAGAGGAGATAGTAGCATGGAAAAGAAAATTAAACTTTTTTTAGAATTTTTACAAAAAGATAAAAAATTATCAAATAACACACTACAATCATATAAGAGGGATATTACTCAATATGAATCATATATAAATGAAGAAAATTTACAATATTTAAAAGTTACAAAAGATGATATAAAAAAATATCTTGAAAACTTAAAAAATATTGGTAAAAAAACTTCAACAATTTCTAGAAACTTAGCATCAATAAGATCATTTTATCAGTATTTAGTAAGAACTAAAAAAATAAAAGAAGATCCAACAGAGGGAATACAATCTCCAAAAGTAGAAAAAAGAGTACCAAGTGTTTTAAGTTCTAAAGAAGTAGAATTATTATTAGAGCAACCTAAAGCTGTTGATTTAAAAGGAATTAGAGATAAAGCAATGTTAGAATTTGCTTATGCAACAGGAATGAGAGTAACAGAGATAATAAATCTAAATCTAGAAGACGTTAACTTAAAAGAAGGATATGTTTCTTGTACAAACGCTAATAAACAAAGAAATATACCACTAGGGGCAATTTCTATTAATGCTTTAAAAGAATACATAAAGAAAGCAAGACCATATTTAATTAAAAGTGAAGATGAGAAATCTTTATTTGTAAATATAAATGGTAAGAGATTAACAAGACAAGGTTTTTGGAAAATAGTAAAATTCTATAAAGAACAAGCTCATATAGATAAAGACATTACACCACATGTGTTAAGACATTCTTTTGCAACACATTTATTGCAAAATGGAGCAGATTTAAAAGCAATCCAAGTAATGCTTGGTCATTCTGACATTTCTTCAACTCAAGTATATATGCAATTTCAGGATGAAGGACTTAAAAATATTTATAAGAAAGCTCATCCAAGAGCATAAGTTATATATTAAAACCACCAATGCTAAGACATTAGGTGGTTTTTTCTGGATTTAAATATAGGAAAAAAGAACGCTCATAAATCCCTATTTTGCATTCACTTTTTTTTTATGTTATGTTATACTAGTAAGCATGAAAAGACGTGGAGGTTAATATGAATGAACTTACAAGTGATGAAAAATTAAAAATACAAACAAACTTAGAATATATAGGACTAGATTTAAATAATATACCAGAATTTATAAAGAATTATAGACCTCTTGAATTTAGACCTATTAGAGGCTTTAGCGAAAATAAAAGTAGAATATATAAATATTTAAACATAAAAGATATTCAAATATATATAACTCCAAGAAATAAAATGGATTTGCTTTCAAAGAAATATGAGGAATGTAACCAACTATATGATTATTTAAAGCTTGAATCAGAAGATGACATAGTAAAACATGGCGTGTTTTTAAAAATGGTAGATAAGATAAATATAAATGAATTAGAAAGAATAGCTGCCGAACAAGAAATCTTAAATGAAGAAATTCCATTCGAAGTAAAATATAGCGAAAATTATCTTTGGCAAATTTATTATTCCGACATAACAAAACAGTATTTTATGATGGTAACTCTAGAAGATGAGGAATTTGAAGCATTTTTTTATCTTCTAAAGAAACAAATAGAAGCATATAAAGAAAATAAGGATATATATATTTATGTGCCTGTATGCAATACAGAATATTCTGGTGAGTTATTAACAAGAAATGAGATTGCAGATACAGAAAATTATATATGGTTATTTACTAAAGATTGGCCATTTGTTTATGAGGTGTATGACAAAAATGGAATAATGAATGTATATATTATAGGAAACACTATTTGTTATGAAAAGATTAACAGTCATTATAAAATTGTAATAAAAAATGAAGAAGAAGCAATTAAGTTTTTTAAATTAATTAAAGCATTATTTATTTTACAAACAGAAACAAATTGTAAATATGTATTCGAGCCAAGAATAAAAAAAGATGGAAGCTTAGAATTTTTATATAACGGAGATATAATAGAATATGAGAATTTAACTAATTTTATAAAAACAGAGTTTTATAAGACAGATAATGAGATTAATGATATCGTAGAAAAACTAAATAAATGTGAAAAACAAAAACAAGAATTATCAATAGAAGAAAAAAACAAAGTAAAAGAATTTCAAGACAAAGAAAAGGAAATATCAATATATTTAGATTGTAAGCGTAGTTTTTTTGGAAAGATTAAATTCTTTATGCAAAACAAGAAAAAATTAAAAGGAAGAGCAAAAGAGATATTAGATAAAGATAGCAAAGAAGAGGAAGAAACACAAGAAATAGAAGAGATTTTTAAAGAGAATGATGGTATAGATAGAACAAAGGAATTCTTAACAATAGAGGATTTAGTTTTATTGATTAAGGCTTTTGAAAGACAAGATAAAAGACTAAAAAATGATGAAATGGATGTACGAGCATTAGAAAATAAAATAAAAATTTTAAATAGTAAAATTCGCAATGCAGAGGCATATTTAAAAGAAATAGATGAGCATAACAAGAGTATTTTTGATTTTTGGAAATATACCAATAAGGATAATAACTTAATTTTATCAGAGATAGATGCAGAAGAGGAAGTTCCAGTTACAAATTTAGAAAAGACATTTGATTATTTAGAAGATTTAGAAGAGCTTGGCAAGAACATGGATAAAATAATAAGGAAAAAATTATCTAAAAAAGAATGTGACAGTATATTTTTAGCTACAACAGAAATTTTGGAATTCATCAACAAGATAAAAGATAAAGATGACCTAAATGAGAAAGAATTGCATCTAATAGAACAAGAACTTAATGATATAAAAGAGAAAACTACAATTGTAAGTTCATTATTTCCAAAAGAAGAATACGATATTTTTGGTGGACTTTCTGAAGATAAAACAAAAATTAGAGTATTAGCAGGAAGAAAGCATCGTGAAATAGAGAAAAATATGTACAGAGTAATAGATGTAAATAAGAATACGTCATTAGATAGGTTTGTAGAAAAATTAAAAGTAATTGTAAGTGATATAGAAAAGGCTTTATTACAAATAAAGGCACCAATGAATTTATCATTATATGTGGCAGAAAAAGATATAAATAAATCTAATTTCGAAATTTATCATGTAAATCCAGAAGAGGCTATAAATGATATAGAAAGTACTGATGAGCATATTTGTAGGATAAATATAAAAAAGGGAATGCCACTTATATTTTTAACTAATACAGTTTATTATGACAATTATAATAAGACACTTCCAGAAGGTATGGAGCTAAATGATTTGGTATTACTAGATAATTCGAAATTTGAATTTTTAAAGAAAAGGGAATCATTTTTCAGAATGAATAAAGAAGTAAAGAAATTTGAATACCAAAATTGTGATATACATGTAAAAGAATATAATTTGAAATTAAAACATAAGAAGGAGGAAAACAATGATAAATAGAACAATTATTGTTGTTTTAGATAGTTTTGGAGTTGGAGAATTACCAGATGCAGATAAATATGGTGATGTAGGTGCAAATACATTAGGGCATATTTATGAACTTGCAAAACCTAAATTAACTAATATGAAAAAATTAGGTTTATACAATATTGATGGATTAACAATTCCAGAAAAAGAAGAAAATCCTATTGGAAATTATGGTAAGGCACAAGAAAAATGTGCTGGTAAAAATAGTCCTGTAGGACACTGGGAAATCTCAGGATTTGTAAAAGAAAAGCCATTTAAAACGTATCCAGCTGGCTTCCCAGATAAGATGATAGAAGAATTTAAGGAAAAAACCGGATTACAAGGCACTTTGTTTAATGGTGTTGGTTCTGGTACAGAATTATTAAAACAATATGGAGAAGAACATTTAAAAACAGGATTTCCTATTGTATATACTTCTGCAGATAGCGTTTTTCAAATTGCAGTACATGAAGACATAATTCCTGTAGAACGATTATATGAAATTTGTAGAATAGCAAGAGAAATGTTAAGTACAGAAGAATATGATATAGGAACAGTTATTGCTAGACCTTTTGTAGGAGATAAAGCAGATAATTTTACTAGAACATATAATAGAAAAGATTTTGAATCACCAGAATTTGGTAAGACAATGCTTGATGTACTTTATGAGAATAACGAAGAAGTAGTTGCAATTGGAAAGATTGAAGACTTATTTTCAGGCAGGGGAATATCAAGAGCAATTCATACAGAAGGAAATGCTGATGGAATAGAAAAAACAATAGAAGAAATAAAGAATAGTAAAAACGCAAAATTAATTTTTACAAATTTAGTAGATTTCGACATGCTTTATGGTCACAGAAATAATGTAGAAGGTTATGCAAAAGCCTTAGAATATTTTGATAACAAATTACCAGAAATTTTTGAAGCAATGAATGAGGATGATTTATTAATTATAACAGCAGACCATGGAAATGATCCTTCAACACCAAGCACAGATCATGACAGGGAATATATACCTATTTTAGTTTATGGAAAAAATATTAAACATGGTATTAATCTTGGAATAAGAGACACATATGCAGACATTTCAGCAACAATATTAGATATTTTTAACTATCCAACATTAAAATATGGTAAGAGTTTTAAAGATTTAATAATTTAATTATTGCAAAATAAAAAAATATATGCTAATATGTATTAGCATATAACATGCCGATGTGGCGGAACTGGCAGACGCACCAGACTCAAAATCTGGCGGGAAACCATGTGGGTTCGAGTCCCACCATCGGTACCAAGAATAAAAACTATGTAATGCTTTAAATTAGCCAATTACATAGTTTTTTGTTATCTTATTAATGCAATTTTAATGCAACCCAATATTTTCTTTTTCTAAATACATATTATATTTATCATCTTCTTGTAATTGAAATTTTTCAAAAACAGAAGCATAAGTATCCATAGTTGTAGAAATATTTTTATGTCCTAATTTTTTTTGTAAAACTTTAGCAGACATTCCACTTTCAATGCATCTTGTAGCATATGTATGTCTTAGCATATGCGTATGTAAATGTTTTGAGATAGAATATTTTTTATTTAGTCTTTGTAAATAACAATTTAATTCGTTAGGGGATATTAAGTTATCTTTTAAATCATCATAAAATAATAGCCCGTATTTATTGTGAGAATCAATTCTAAAGACATTTTGTAGTATTATTTGAATAGATTTATTAATTGTTATATTTCTAATAGAATTTACAGTTTTAGTTTTATTTCCTAGTATCACTTTATCATCTTTGTTTCTTGTTAAAGTTCGTTGTATACAAATAGTATTATTTATAATATCATCTTTTTTTAAAGCTAAAACTTCTCCAACTCTCATACCTGTATACAATTGCATTAAAATAATTAAATCATATTTTTTATTTAAATCTAAAATATTTATTAACTTCCTTTGTTCTTCTACAGTTAAAGCTTCAACTTGTTTGTTCTCTTTATCTGAATTTGGCTTTTTAATAACTTCACTATTTGCAGGATTAAATATTATATATTTTTCAGACATAGCAATTTTGAAAGCTTTATTCATCATTGAATATATTTTTTTTATAGAACTATCTGAATAAGTAGTAATAGTAGTAAGAAAATGTTTTATATCTTCTGTTTTTATCTTTTGAATATTTTTATTAGCAAAATTAGAATCACATTTTATTATTTGCTTTAAGGTTTCTTGATTTCTTATGTAACTTCTTTCACTTATTTGATTTGTTTCTAGTTTATAATTTATATAATTTTCTATTAATTCTTTAAATGTTATATCTTGTTTATCTATAAAAAGTCCTTGCTGTACTTCTGCAAGTGCCTTAGTAATTTTATCTTTAACTTCTTTTCTGGTTTTACCGTATACAGATTTACGATTTAGCTTTCCATCTGCCTTTCTGCCTGCTGTAAACTGTCCAACCCATCTATTTAATTTTTCAGAATAGAAGATAGAACCTTCTCCATTTCCACGTTTAGACATAAAAATACTCCTTTCAAAAATTTGTTCTCTTGAAAGAAGTTAGAAATAAATATATAATTAATAAAACTCTTTCAAGAGTGATTTTGAGAATAGATAATGTAAAACTTTGGCGAGGGATACATTATCTATTTTTGTATTACAATAATATTTCATTTTTTTGAAAAATATTTTAAAAACTTGCATTTTTAAAAAAATATTGTATAATATATATAGTAAGAGTAATTCGTTCGCCGAGTTAATTACGGGTCGATAGCTTGTCTATTGGCAGTACGCATAGACGTATGGGATAACGTAATCGGGGGGATTACTCTTATTATTATGCAATTAAATGAATTAACGAAGGAAATAAATCAAACCATTCTATTGGTGGATAAAATTTAATACCATAACCAATAAACTTTCCTTTATAATTCCATATATTCGACTTTAACTTTAAAACATATTCCCATTCTTGAGAAGTATTATATTTTATAGCTTGTGCAAAAGAACTACAACATACATCAGCTAATTGTAATAAATTTCTATCTCTATTATCTATAAATTTAATATTATTAATACATTTGCTGTTTATATGATGATATCTTCTTTTGTTCATTAATTCATTTTTTAGATGTAAATTTTTCTCTTTACTATTTTCATTTCTTGTACTTATGTAAATGTTACATTTCCCTTTATTATTATCTACATAATAAGATACTCTCTCTATTAAATAACTCATAAAATAAGGATAAATATCTTTAGACTTTAATTTATTAATTTTATAAGTATTAATAGCTACGTGAATAATTTTAAAATTTTCTGATATTAAGTCATAAATAATTTGAATCTTTTTATCATATTTTAATATTTTATTCCAATGTAATTGTTCTTTTCTTGCCATATTCATTGCATTTTTTATTTTTACAATTTTATTGGATAAAGTTAAATCATATTCTTTAGGTACTATAATAGCAGTTAATATAAACCATTCGCTACCTCTTTTTATTCCTTCATCTCCACTTTCATCTATGTAAACATTATATTCAATCCTATTTTCCATTTGTTAGTCCTTCTTTATTATATTTTACCTTGATAAGATATAACTTTTCCAATTATTTTTATTGGAGTATCTTTAGGATTATATATTTGAACAGTGTTTTCTGGGTTAGTTGACATTGGCTCTAATATAACTAGATTATTCTCTTTTCTATATTTTTTTACGGTAGCATCAAATCCATTTACAAGTATTACACCTATTTCGTTATTTTCCAAATCGTCTTGTTTTTGTACAAGCACAATATCTCCTTCATTAAATTTTAAGTTCATACTGTCTCCTTGTACTCTTAAATAAAAGTAAGTATAACCTTCTTTTATTTGAGAAGAAGGAGCAAATTCATATCCTTCTATATTTTCTGTAGCTAGAATAGGTAGTCCTGCACTAATTCTTCCAATCACTGGTACTTTCTTTGGTATATCTGCAATAGGGAAGACATTGCTTTCTTGCTTCTCGATAGGTACATCATATCCCATTAGCCAAGCTTCATCTACATTTAAAATAATTGATAAAGTATGTAGATTATCTTGTTTAGCTTCATAAGTTCCTTTTAAGTAATGACTCATTAAAGGTTTTGTTAAAACTTTTATTATTTTTCCCTCATTAAAAAGTTTTTCACTAATTGAAACTATTTCAGAAGCCTTCATTCCTCTTATATTCATTGCTTCTTTTAATCTATCAGCAAAACTAGATACTAACATAATTGCCTCCTTATATAATACTTATTATAAAGAAAAGTTGAGAAAAAATCAAGAGAATTAAAATATAAAATAAAAAAAGTTGCGAAAAAATAAAAAAGTTTTAAAAAAAGTATTGACAGAAAAAAAACAATGTAATAATATATAAACAGTTAAGAAAAACGCAACAAAAAAGGAGGTGTTAAAATGGAATATATCTATAATTACAGCAAGTTGAAAGGTAGAATTACAGAAAAATTAGGAAATCAAGGATTATTTGCAAAAAAAATGAATTTAAGTGATACTACTATTTATAACAAATTAAATGGAAAAATAGAATTTAAACAATCTGAAATAGTAGATGCTTGTAAAATATTAGATATACCAGAAGAAGAAATAAAGCAGTATTTTTTTTGTATAAATAGTTAAGAAAAACGCAACAAAAAGAGGTGAGAAGATGGAAGAAGAATTTGAAAAACTAATAAAATTAACAGAACCATTAAGAAATTACATAAGTGAAAAGTATGATATGAAAGTTTCAATACTTGTAAATTGTGATGAAGTAAAAGTGATTAGAGATGAAGCAGGAGTTCCAATAAAAAAGGAAGATAAAATAAAGATAATCTATGGAAATGATACAGAAAATGCTATTGAAATATTAAACAAAATTGAAACAGAACAAAAACTTTTAGAATTGTTTAGAACAAAAGAAATAGAAAAATTAGAAATTACATATAAAAAAGAATCAGCATTAAAAGCTGATTCAAACTATTAAGCATTTTCTTTTATCCAATTAGATATTTCAGTAGCTAAATTAACCCAAGCAGATTCACCAGTTAATTTAGCAACAAATAATTTGTCATCAGAATCAATATAAGACATTAAATCATCTCTTATATTTGTTGATGATTTAGTAGATTTTATTATCCAAACAGATTCTAATACATGAGCAAAAGAGCCATAATTTCTAATTGCTTCATATAATTTAGAATAATCTTTATTAGATATTAAATCATAACTAATTAAAAAAGATGACATAATAATACACCTCACTTTCTACAAATTAAAATATTTTTCTCTTATGTGTGAGGTAATTATAATACAAATTTTGACAGAAAGGAAGTGATAAGAAATGCAAGAGAAGAAACCGACAAAAAATTATAAAGATTTAGATGAAACAATAACACCTTTTGATTATGCAGAATGGAGAGGAATAGGAGAAAACAAGGCAAGAGAAATATTTAACAGAAAAGATTTTCCAAGAATTAAAGGTACTGGAGTAAAACAGCTAGCAGATAAGAGAGCAGTACTTCTTTATGATTTAGGTTTAACAGGAAGTGACAAACAAGAAATATTACAAGAAATAGCAAAACAAATTATATAGAAAGGAGGGATAAAGATGAGCAACCAACAAAAATTTGATTATTTGTTAGGAAAATTTACCAGAAAAGCAGCAACTTTTGTAGGAACAGTATTGTTTTTTGGAACAATCGAATTAGTATGTTTAGCACATATATTTTTAAGATAGAGGAGGTGAAAAAAGAATGGAATATTTTATATTACTTGCTGTAATAGGAATCTTAATAGCTTACATAGTAGTAAGAGAAACAATAGTACAAAAACAAATAAAAGAACTAGAAGAAGATTGCAATAATGCAGAGTTAAGAGCAGTAACGCATTTTCAAAAAGTAAATACAATTGAGAATTTAATAAAAGAAGAAGAAAAGAAACCTATATATGAAAGAAATAATTTCGTATTAGAACGCAAAATAAAAGAAGTAATTACAAGCGACCAAACTAGATAATTACTTCGAAAATGAAATTTTATAAACATTCTCTTAAATTATAATAGCACGATTTAAGAGAAAAGTCAAAGGGAGGAATAGAAATGGGATTTGTTTTGATAGATATTAATAAATACAATGAAATGTTAGTAAATAATAAATTACTTAAAGACATTATAGAAATATATATGGAACATACAGAAATTGATTGTATTGATGAACCAGATTTAGTGTATGAAGGTCAAAAAAAATTATCACATTTAATGTATGAAAGTAATCAAGAATTAAAAGAAAAAGTAAAAGCATTAAAAGAAGAAAAGAAAAAAGACAAAGAGGAGAATGAAGAAAATGGCTGATGATGAGAAATATTACGAACTAGAGGAAGCAATATCTACACTAGAAATGCAAATAAAAGAAAGTAAAGACAAAGATGTAGTAAGTATATTAGAAGATTGCAAAAAACGTTTAGAAGCAGAATTTGACGAAATAAAAGATGATGTCGAATCTTTGTGGGAAAGGGAAAATAAAGAACAAGAAAATGAATATATAAGGAGTGTGTTGTAAATGTTTGACGAGAAAAAAGAAGAATATTCTAGCAAACAAGGGAAAAATATACCAGTATATATAACTAATAAATATCAAAGTGCAAAAAAGAAAGCAATAGAATTAATAAACGAAGATAAATATGGATTGCAAGAGAGTGATTTCTGGATATTAATGAATGAAACGAAAACAGGAAAAATGCAATACAGTGGACTTATTTTAAGTCATACAGGTTGTTTAAAGATAAATGATTCATTAGAAGATAAACTAAAATTCAAACCTTCTTCTGTAGTAGTGAATGAAACAGGATATAAGAACGAATTAGTTTATACATACATAAATGACGAACAAGGAATATATGAAGTGGGAGAAGTAAGTGATAAGAATTGTAGAAATGATTATCCATATGCAATGGCATTAAAAAGATGTTTTGACAGAGTAGTATTAAAAAATTCTAAGTTGGCTTTCTCAGGAGTATATAGTGAAAGTGAAGGAGCAGATGAAAATAAAGAAAATGACGAAGAATTGGTAAAAGAAGAAACAATAGACGAAATAAAAGTAAATGCATTAAAGAAAGCAATAAAGAACTACAAAATATCTGATGCAATAGTAACAATCGTATTAGCTGGATTTAATTATACAAAATTAGAAGAAATAAAGATAAAAGATTATAAAGCTATATGTGATGCATTTGCTACAAAAAAGTAGGTGTTTAAATGCAAACTACAGGAAATATAACAGATATCAACATAGATTTTAATACACATAAACCTAAAATAACGCTGTTATTAAATATGCAACAACCAGAAGTAATAGAACAACTAAAAAATGAGGACAAGCTAGATATAGACATAAAGAAATATAGAAAAAAACGTAGTTTAGATGCTAATGCTTATTGTTGGGTATTGTGTGACAAGATAGCAAAAGAAATAAGCAAAGATGGAACTATAACAACGAAAGAAGATATATACAAAGATGCAATAAAAAATATAGGAACATTTGAGCCAATGATAGTAGAAGAAAAAGCATTTGAAAATTTTAAAAGAATATGGGAGAAGCAAGGTTTAGGCTTTCTAATACAAGAAGTAACTAGAAAAGATAAATGTGTAAAAGTACATTGTTATTATGGGTCTTCTACTTACGATAGCAAAGAAATGAGTTTATTAATAGAACTACTAGTAGAAGAGGCAAAACAACTAAATATAGAAGTAAAAACAGAACAAGAAATAGAAAGTCTATTATCAACGTGGCACTAATTAGTGACGAATTAGGAGAAAAGGTACTCTTTTGATTAGTGCCACAGGTCCCCCGCAAGGAGAAATAAATGAAAGAATATAGCATTATGCCTGAGGATCCATTATGGAAAACAAAACGATTTTCTGGAAGTCATAGACATGAAGTTTTTGGAGGTCCTAATAGGCAAAGAAGTATAAAAGATGGACTAGTAATATTCTTAACACCAGAAATGCACAATATGAGTAATGCAGGTATTCATTTTAATAAACAATTTATGGACTATGCTCATAAAGTTGGACAACTTGCTTGGATGGAATATTACAACAAAACAAAAGAAGATTTTATAAAAGAATATGGGAAAAGTTACATATAGAAAGGAAAAAATATGAAAGTATTAATCTACGTAATAATTATTACTCTATGTGGAGTTTTAGATGGGTTACTTATATATATTTCAGATAAAAAGAAAAAATATTCTTTTTATATTGGTTATATAGGAGGAATGTTAGTATATGTAATCTTATTTTTAAATTATATATTTTTATTTGGATAGGCAACAAGGGGAGCAGACATAAACAACTGCTCCTTTAATGATAAAGAAAGGAGAAAATAATGGCAAGGAAGAGAATGATAGATCCAAACATATGGCAGAGTGAAGATTTTAGCAAATTATCTACATTAGGGAAGCTAGTCTTTATTGGTTTATTCTCACTTGCAGATGATGAAGGAAGAGGAAGATGTAATCCAGTATTTTTAAAGTCTACTTTATTCCCTTACGAGGAAGGTATAAGAAGTGCCGACATAGATAAAACCTTATCAGAGATAAGCTCTAATATGTCCGTAATTTTTTACTCTTGTGACGGAAGTAATTATTATAGCCTTTTAAGTTGGAATACATTTCAAAAAATAGATAGACCAACAGCAAGTAAGATACCAGAATATGACGAAAAAACAATGCAACGATTATTCGACGACAATTCGACGAGTCCTCGACGAGCATTCGTTCCTAAAAGAAAAGAAGATAATAGAATAGAAAATAAAAGAATAAGAATAAAAGATATATACAACCAACATTGTCCTAATTTACCTCAAGTTCAAAAACTTACAGATAAAAGGGAAAAAACTATTGATAAATTTCTTAAAGAATTTACAGAAGAACAGTTTATAGAAATTTGTAAAATAGCTAATTCTACAGATTTTCTTATAGGAAAAAATGATAATGGTTGGAAAGCTGATTTTGATTTTTTAATGAGAATAGATAAAGCAACAAATGTGCTAGAAGGTAAATATAGCAACGATAAAGCTGTAAAGAATAAGATTACAAACAAAGCAACAAATAGAAAATATACAGAAAGTGAGTTTGAAAGTTTATATGCAAATCAGGAGGTTTAGAAAATGATAATAATAAGTCAAGCTAAAGAAACAATATTAAATTTTAAAAATGTACAAGAAATTAGAATTGAAGAATATGGAACACACGTTAAAGGCAAGAAAATATATAAAATTTTTAGTGGAAATTTTGAAGGATATGCAACATTGTTAGGAACCTATGAAACTAAAGAAAGAGCAAAAGAAGTATTGCAAGAAATAATAGATTCTTATAGTGATTCTATAGACTATATGTATAATCAAACATTACTTATTGGAGAATTAGAAGAATATAGAGAAAGTTTAGTTTATAGAATGCCAAAGGAGTGATAACAAATGAAAATAGCACAGATAACAAGGCAATTAAGCTTTGAAGATATAAAGCCTAAAAAGGAACTACGATATATGCAGATACTAGATAGATTAGTTTATGGAAATAAGACTGCAAAAGAAATTGCAGTAGAATTATTTGATTTAGGTTATATACCTAGTACGGAAAGAAACTATACAGCACCTAGGCTTACAGAATTAGAAAAGATGGGATATGTGGAAGAAACAGCAAAGAAAACTTGTGAATACACAGGTAAAGCAGTAACTGTTTATAAGATAACTCAGAAAGGTTATGAAG
>OCHO01001044.1_pt1 | contig 19197 bp, 15 predicted proteins | sample 1538441 | NCBI WGS metagenome assembly OCHO01 (sample SAMN04571691, study PRJEB22368) | human gut metagenome | biome: human gut; material: stool | host: Homo sapiens | place: Luxembourg | collected 2012-06-29
CCAGGCCCGATTTTGCCTCTTGACAATGTCCTGCTCATATTAAAAGGAACGTCCCTAACTGCCGGTCAAAAAACGAGCGAGGATCGTGGGGTCCTCGCTCGTTTTTTTGGGCAATGTTTCGACTGCGCCGTTACTTGTCGGCGGCTGCTTTCTTGGTAGTCGACTTCTTCGCGGTCGTCTTCTTGGCGGCAGTTGCTTTCTTGGCCGTCGTCTTCTTGGCCGCCGTCGCCTTCTTGGCCGTACTCGCCTTGGTCGTAGTCTTGCGGCCGCGGGCCGGCTTCTTCTCCTTGGTCGGACAGTCCATGTTGACGCAGATACGCCACGGGCCGCGCGCCGTGTTGACCACCACGATGGGGGCGCCGCACTCGGGGCAGGTCTCACCCGTCGCCTCGAGCTTACCGCGCGCCGGTAGAGGATAGCTCACGCCGCAATCGTCATAGTTGGTGCAGCGGATAAAACGCTTGCCGCTCTTCTCGCTCTTGTGCGCGATCAGGTCGCCATGGCGTCCGGCCTCGGCGCACACCTTGCACTCGCCCACCTTAAGGTCGGGCTCGTAGTTGGTGGGGCATGTGGGGTTCACGCAAATCTCGAAGGCCTTCTGGCGGAACGGCTGACACTTAATGCGCGGCGCACCGCACTCGGGACACACGGCGGCCTCGCCCTCGAGCGGGCTCACCTTGACGCCACTCGGCACCGGATAGGTCACGTCGCAGTCGGGCCATCCCATGCAGCCGATAAAGCTGCCGCGGGTCTTGGCGCTAGTCTTCATAACCAGGTCCTTGCCGCACTTGGGACAGGCGCCCACGCGTGCATCGGCCGTGACGGCGTCGCTGATGGCGTCGCCCAGCTCCTGCGTATGCTTGAGCAGCTCGTCGAGCACGCCGGCCAGCAGTGCGCGCGAGTGCGTCACGACATGCTCTTCGGTGTCCTCGCCGCGCTCCACACGGGTCATGTCGCCATCGAGCTCGCTGGTCATATCGGGGCTCGTGATGCGCGGGGCAAACTGCGTCAGCGCATCGATGATGGCGATGCCCAGCTGACTCGGCTCCACGGGATCGTTTTTGAGGTAGCGCACGGCGTACAGGCGCTCGATGATGCTCGCGCGCGTGGACTTGGTGCCCAAGCCGCGCTTCTCCATCTCCTGCACGAGTTTACCCTGGCTGTAGCGTGCGGGCGGCTCGGTCTGCTTGGCCTCGAGCTTAATGTCGAACACATCAACCGTATCGCCCTGCTCCAGCGGCGGCATCTGCTCGTCGCGCTTGAGTCCGTACGGGTATGCCTCGCGGAAACCCGGGGTCACGAGCACATCACCCGAAGCCACGAACGGCTCACCGTTCACGTCGAGCTCGAGCTTGGTGTTCTCGATGGTCGCGGGACCCATAAGCGTCGCCAGGAAGCGGCGGGCGATAAGATCGTAGAGTTTGCGTTGGCCGCCATCAAGCGTGGACGGATCGCCCTCGCCCGTGGGGTAGATAGGCGGGTGGTCGGTGGTCTCGACCTTGCCGCGCGTGGGCTTCATGGGACCGGCGAGTACCTTTTTGCACACGGGTGCCAGCGCCGGGTTAATCTTTGCCAGGTCGCTCACCACGGCGCCCAGATCAAGCGTCGCGGGGTATACGGTATTGTCGACACGCGGGTAGCTGATGAGGCCCGCCATGTAGAGGGACTCGGCGATGCGCATGGTACGCGCAGGCGAGATACCCTCGGCTGCGGCGGCAGCCTGCAGCGAGGTGGTCGCAAACGGCGTGGGCGGCTGCTGCTTGCGCGAGCGCTTGGTCACCGCGGCGACGGTTGCCGTCTTGGCACCGTCAACGTGACCGTACGCCGTCTCAGCAGCATCCTTGTCGGTAAAGCGCGCCGTCTTGTGCGCGATCTTAAAGCGATCGTCCTCGGCAGCGCCTTGCGCGGCGCCCATGCCGCGAATCTGCCAATAGTCCTCGGGCACAAACGCCATGCGCTCGCGTTCGCGCTCGACCACCAGGGCAAGCGTCGGCGTCTGCACGCGGCCGGCGGAACGCACGTTGCCAAAGCCGCCAAACTTGGCGAGCGTCAGGTAGCGCGTGAGCACCGCACCCCAAATGAGGTCGATGTGTTGACGGCTCTCGCCGGCGTCGGCCAGGTTCTGGTCGAGCGAGACAAGGTTATCGAAGGCCTGCGTGATCTCGGCCTTGGTAAACGAAGAATACTGGGCGCGGGCAACCGGCAAGTCCGGCGCAACCTCGCGCACCTTGTTGAGGGCGTCCGAACCGATCAGTTCGCCCTCGCGATCGAAGTCCGTGGCGATGATGACGCTGTCGGACTTTTTGGCGAGGTTCTTGAGCGAGCGGATGAGCTCCTTCTCGGCCGGCAGCTTAATGACGGGTGCCCAGGTGAGATACGGCAGACTCTCGAGCTTCCAGCCCTTGATGGAGATGCCGTCGGCAAGGAACGGCTTACGCTTGGTGTCGTAAGGCGGACGAGCCAGGCCATCGGGCATGTCGGCCGGCAGCATCTCGCCGTCCTCAGTAACCGAATACCAGCCCAGCTTTTTATCGAACAGCACGCTGTCGCAAAAATCGGGCGCAAGGATGTGACCGGCCAGGCCGATGGTCACGCACTCCTCGCCCTTCCACTCAAAACGGTAGATGGCGGTGTTGTACACCTTATCCTTTTTGGGTTTGCCCGTGGACAGACGCTCGGCGATCTGACGCGCAGCGTCGTTTTTCTCGGCGATGATGAGCTTCAAAAGAGGCTCCTATCTCGTGTCTCTGCGGCTACGCCCGCCCGTATGGCGGCCGATTTACGCCCTTGCTTGCTCGATCTGCCCGATGAGCCAATCGCACCAGGCATCCATGCCCTCGCCCTTGCGCGCGCTCACGGCAAACCGCGGCGCCTGCGGATTGAGGTCATCGAGTGTCTTAGTATACCTATCCATGTCAAAATCGAAAGCCGGGGCCACGTCGACCTTATTGAGCAGCTGCGCGCCGGCGTGCTGGAAGATGCCCGGGTACTTGATGGGCTTGTCGTCGCCCTCGGGCACCGAGAGAATCATGATGGACAGGTTCTCACCCAGGTCAAAGTCGACCGGGCAGACCAGGTTACCCACGTTTTCGATAAAGATGACGTCGATGTTTTCCAGACCCACAGCCTGGTCAAACGCGTCAACGGCCTCCATGATCATGTTGCCCTCGAGGTGGCACAGGCCGCCCGTGTTGATCTGGATGGCGGGCATGCCGGCTTCCTTCATGGTGATGGCGTCGACATCCGAGGCGATATCGCCCTCGATGACGGCACAGCGCAGGCCGGCCTTGTCACGCAGGCGCTCGTTGGTGCCCAGGATCGTGGTGGTCTTGCCCGAACCGGGGCTCGACAAGACGTTGATCACATAGGTGTTTGTCTCATTAAATCGCTGACGCAGCTGATCTGCCAGGCGCTCGTTGCGCGACAGAATCGGCGACGCGATATCAATCGTTTTCTCAGCCATACTTAGCGCTCCTTACTTTGGCCCCTTTATACCCCATCACCAGATGGCTAGCGGGCTAATCGTCGGGAGTTTCGATTTCGATACTCGCGATATCGAGCTCGCGGCCGTGCAGTAGGCGCACGTTGGCACCACCACACTGGGGACAGCGACAGTGGAAGCGATCGTGGTCGAAGACCTCGCCGCAGTCCAGGCATTCACTTTGTGGGTGAATCTCCTCAACCGCGAGCTCGCAGCCCCGCGTGAGCGGGTCCTCATCGCGAAATGTCTCCCACGCAAAGTCCAGCGCCTCGCGCACAACTTCGGTCATATCCCCGATACGCAGCGTTACCAAAACGGCGCGCGAGGCCCCCGCCCCACGCGCCGCGCGAATCACTGTATCGAGTATGCCGTTGACAATGCCAACCTCGTGCATACCGATTTACTCCTCGTCGTCCTCATCGTCCGAGAACAGGTCCAGACGGCTCACAAACAAGCCCTCCTTGCCCTCGCGCGCGGTAATGACCACGCGGGCAATGGCGAGCGAAATCTCGTAGAGCGAGAGCAGGGCACCATACATGAGGCCCAGCGTAACGGGCGAGCCGTCGGGCGTAATCACAGCCGAGCCCACAAGCAGGCCCACGTACACGTAGCGCCAGGCGCCGCGGAAGGCCGCGTAGGACACGATGTGGAAGACGGACAGGTAGAAGATGATGAGCGGCAGCTCAAACGCCACGCCAAAGCCGATCATAAAGAGCAGCTCCATGTTGACGTAGTTCTCCAGGTCGGGCAGCGCCGTGGCGACGGCCGAGGTCTCGCCGATAAGCCACTCAAAGCCCGCCGGAATGATGATGAAATAGCAGAAGATGGCGCCCAGGAAGAACAGCACCGTCGAGGCGAGCACCGTGGGCACGACCCATTTGCGCTCGTTGGGACGCAGTGCCGGCAGGAAAAATGCCAGAATCTGCCAGATGATCATGGGCGTGCACATGACCACGGCCATCTTGATGGCCAGCGAGAAGCGCAGGCCAAAGCCGCCGAGCGTGGTGGTGATGTAGAACTTACCGTCCGGCACAAAGGAGCGGATGGGGTCTTCCAGGATGTCGAGCACCACGGGCGTGGCGAAATACAGCACGATGGCGGCGGCAAACACCGACACGACCACGATGGTCAGGCGGCGACGGAGCTCGCCCAGGTGATCGAAGAGCGGCATGCGCGCAGGTCCGATAGGCATTACTCATCGCCTCCCTTCGGTGCATCGGCGGCAGCGGCGTCGTCCTCGGCCTCGAGCTCGCGGGCAAGTTGGTCGACGACGGCCTTGCGCTTGCGGGGACGACGGGCGTAGAGGTCGGCCGTCGTGGGCTCTGCCGGCTCGGGCTCGGGCTCCGGTTCTGCAGCGGAAGCGGACTCGTCGGCGGCATCGGCAGGCTCGGGCTCGGCGCCCTCGGTCGCAGGCTCCTCGGCAGCACCCTCGCCCTCGGCGGCAGCCTCGCTCGCGGCCTTCTCAGCAGCAAGGCGGGCACGGCGCTCGGCAAAGGTCTCCTTCTTGGCGGGCGCTGCCGTCTCGGCGGCATCCTTGTCCGCATCGGAATCATCATCGACGGCAGTCTTCTTGGGCTTGACCGGTGCCGAAGCGGCCTCACTTACCGGATCGATAATCTCGGACTGAACAACGGCCGTCATCTTTTCCTGCGTCTCGCGGAACTGACGGATGGCACGGCCGATCGTGCGGCCCATCTGTGGGAGCTTATCCGGGCCAAACAGCAAAAAGCCGAAGACCACGATGATCGCGAGCTCACCCTCTCCAATACCAAACACACATACCTCCAAGGCTCGATGTGAGTCGAGCCCGCACCGCGCCATTCGGCCGGAACTCGTCTATTCATTCGGTCAAGTATAGCGCCCGGACGCCAAAACGTCCGAGCGCATCACAAACATATGCCAAACGGCACGCCCTTTTGGGGGCAAAGATTATGCAGCGGTGATCGAAATCTCCTGGTCGACGCCCAACAACTGAACCACGCGCATCACCGGGGGCTGCACGTTAACGCAGCCAAAGCGCTTGTCGTGATCGGCTGCGTGGTGCGCGGCGCCTACGAGCACGCCAATGCCCGTCGAATCGATATAGCTCACCTGGGCAAAATCGAGCTCAACGGCCTCGGTGGGCTGCTCGAGCGCCAGGTCGATAGCATTGCGCAGGCTATCGGCGTTAGAGATATCGATCTCGCCGGTTACCTTAATGGTGTAGAGCTCCGGCGTGGGATTGGTGGAAATTCCCAAATCCATGTATACGCTCCTTTGCGAATCGAAAGTGCGGATAGTACGGGAGGCCGCGCGTTAGGCGCGCTCGGCACGCGCAAGCTCGGCAGCGACAAGCTTAACGGCCAGCACCAGCACATCGAGCGCGGCCTCCAGGTCCTCGACCGTGGGATAGCTCGGCGCGATGCGGATGTTGGTATCGCGCGGATCCTTGCCATAGGGCCAGGTAGCACCGGCCGGCGTGAGCTTGACGCCCAGGTCGGCACAAAGCGCGGCGACCTTTTGGGCCGAGCCCTCGGGACCATCGAAGCTCACAAAGTAGCCGCCGCGGGGGTGCGTCCAGGTGGCGCAACCCGTATCGCCCAGGCCCTCGGTGAGCTTGCGCTCAACGGCCTCAAAGCGCGGGCGCAAGAACTCGGCATGCTTTTTCATGTGCTCCTTGACCGCCTCGATGGTGGGAAGGAAACGCACGTGACGCAGCTGGTTGAGCTTGTCGGCGCTGATAAGGCCTGCCTTCAGGCGCTTGGAGAACTCGGCGATGACCGCGGGGCTCGCACCGATAAAGCCGATACCGGCACCCGGGAAGGTGATCTTGGACGTCGAGGCGAATGCCACCACGCGGTCCTCGGTGCCCGCCGCGCGGGCAAGATCGAAGATGTTGGCGAGCTCGTCGGTCTCGTCGTACAGGTCGTGCACGCAGTAGGCGTTGTCCCAGAAGATGCGGAAATCGGGCGCGGCCGTGGGCATCTCGACCAGGCGGCGCACGGTGTGCTCGCTAAAGGTGATGCCCGTGGGGTTGGAATACTTGGGCACGCACCAGATGCCCTTGATGGAGTCGTCGGCGGCAACCAAGCGCTCGATCTCGTCCATGTCGGGGCCGTTGTCGGTCATCGCGACGGGGACATTCTCGATGCCCAGGTCGGCGGTGATGCCAAAGTGGCGGTCGTAGCCGGGAACAGGGCACAGGAACTTGACCTTCTTGCCGTCATGCGCGGCCTCGTAAGCCTCCCAAGGCTCGCTGCCGCACGAGCCGCAGCGCCAGAACATGCCGGCGATGTCATGCTCGATCAGCAGGCTCGACGAACCCAGTACGAGCGTCTGCTCGGCGGGGCAACCCAAGAACTCCCCCGCTAGCTTGCGCGCCGAGGGAATGCCCTCAAAGCAGCCGTAGTTGGAGCAGTCGACGTTGCCGTCGTGCAGATCGGCATCGGCATTGAGGATATCGAGCATGGGTCGAGAGATGTCAACCTGGGAGGGCGACGGTTTGCCGCGGGCCATGTCGAGCGCCAGGCCCTTGGCCTTGACCTCGGCGACCTCGGCTTTGAGCGCCTCAATGGCGGCATCGAGTTCGGTGGTTTCCATCTTCTGGTAGATCGTCTGCATGGGTGCGACCTTTCACGAAGCGGGACGTTGCAGTTCGTCTAAGTATAGACGGCCACCGCCGCAAGGGTATGAAGCCGTGATAGATTAAGTCCATCGCAATGAATTACGAATCGCCGCGCATGCCGGCGTGGGGCGCCCAAGGAGGCACTATGGAGTACGGATCGTTCCAGGCCGAGGAATTCGGCGACCTGCAGCGCCTGGTCGACGGACTGTTTTACGACCGCCACGCCATCGACCGTCTGGATCTCATCGTGCAGGCCGAAATCTTGGACCTGGCGCCCGATCTCATGGAAATCGTGAACCTTTTGCCGCCCGGCTACTACGACCGCCAATCGCTTTGCGACCAGCTCAACTCGGCCCTTGCTGCCCACGGCTGGGGCGCCGTCTACGGAACGGTGGAATAAGCCTCGAGGCCGGCGATTTGGCCCGCTTCCCAACCTTGGCGAGGCTTGTTTTAGGGCTTGTGGCCAAAAAAGGGCAAATATGAGTACTGTTACCTTTTTAGTAGCAGCGATTCTTGGTCGAAATCGACAAAACTCGACTTGAAACTCCCTAATCACCGTCAGCTAGCGCCAAATTGGAAGTCGATGGTCACTCATTAACGTACAGTTCTTATAACTTTGTCCATTATTTTCCACACCTAAAATGAAACGCCGTTTGTGACAGTACTCACAAACGGCGTTTTTTGACCACGGGGGTATCTGGCAGGGGGCCAGTAGCACCCGGATCCGAGTTTCGAACGCATCCAAACCGGTTCTGGTGTCTTTTTTCGAGCTTTTACTCGTTCTTGGGCGCGGGGTGCTTGCAGACCACACTCATGTAGATCATGCCAAGCACGGCAGCGGTGACCGAACCGGCAAGGATGGCGGCCTTGGCGGCCAGAACCTCAAACTGGGCCGTCGGGAAGGCAAGGCCGCTGATGAGGATCGACATCGTAAAGCCGATACCGCCCAGAATACCCACGCCGGCAATCATGTGCCAGTTGACGTTGCGCGGCAGCTCGCAGGCCTTGGACTTGACCAAGGCGAACGTCATGCCAAAGATACCGATCGGCTTACCCAGCAGCATGCCAAAGTACACGCCGAGCGTCACCGGGTCGGTGAGCAACGTGCTCATATCCACACCCACCAGGCGAACCTGTGCGTTCACGAATGCAAAGATCGGCAAAATCACAAAGTTGACCGGCGTGGAGATCAGACGCTCCATGCGGATGAGCGGCGGGGTCACGCGGTGCATGACGCGCTCGACCCTGGTGGTCGAGACGGTAAAGTCGTGCTGGCCCAGGATGTGCGCCTCGTCGTCGTAGCGGTCATCGAGCAGTGGCAGGCAATCGCCCAACCAATCGGTAAGGCTGTCGAGCTTGACACCGCACTTGGCCGGGATGGTAAAGGCCAAGATGACGCCAGCAAGCGTGGCATGTACGCCGCTCTTGAACATGCAGAACCACAACAGCAGACCCAGAACCGAATACGGAGCAAGGCGGTAATGCTGCGTCTTGTTGAGCCACACGAGCGCGCAGGTCACAAGCGCGGCGGCGCCCAACCAAAACGGATTGGGGCTCTGACCGTAGAAGATGGCGATGGCGGCGATGGAGATGAGGTCGTCGGCGATGGCGAGCGTCGAGAAGAACACGCGCACGCCGTTGGGCACGCGATTGCCCAAAAGCGACAGCACGCCCAGCGCAAAGGCAATATCGGTTGCCATGGGGATGGCCCAACCGTTGCGGGCGCCAGCATGGTTAAAGATCAGGTAGATGCAGGCGGGAACGACGACGCCGCCCACGGCCGCCAGCATGGGAAGCATGGCCTGACGTGGATTCTTGAGCTCGCCGACCGTCATCTCGTACTTAAGCTCAATGCCCACCAGCAAAAAGAAAATCGCCATGAGGAAGTCGTTGACGAAAAGCTCAACGGTGAGACCGGCCGTAAGGTTGCCCAGACCCACATACAGCGGGGTCTCCAAAAAGTGATGGATGGCCTCGTAGGCATCGGTATTGGCGCAAATGACGGCGGCGATGGCGGCGAAGACCATGACGGCGGCGGAAATCGTGCCGTTCTCGGCGATGCGCTCCCAGATGTCGTGACGTTCAAAGCGCTTGCGCTCACGGACGTTGAACAGCTGCTCAGTTGCTGCCATGGGCGGCTCCTTTCACGGGATGGTTCCCGTCTTAAAAAAGCACGGCCCGCCCAAGTGGCGGCGCCGCGCTCTAACGTATTACGCTTGCATCTAGCCTACCCTGCACGATAAGCACGTAGGCACGGCCGAAAAGCGGAACCACAGGTTGAACATTATTTGCTCAACGGCACGGGCACGCCTGTCCAAGAGACGACGCGGCGACGTGCACAAAAAACGACCGGAGCGCGGGGCGTCCGCGATCCGGTCGTGGCGTTTGGTCAACTAAACCTAGCAGGCGGCCATGATGGGGGCAGCGACCTGCTTCTTACGGGAGAGGACGCCCGGCATCCAGACGCCGTCGTGCTCGTCAGCAATGCCCAGGCCCTTCTGAGCAGCCTCGGTCTCGCCCTCGAGCAGGACCTGCGAGCCCTCCTCCATGATGTCGGTGATGCACAGGACAATGCCGTCGGCACCCTTCTCGGCGGCGTAGGCGCGCATGGCCTCGCGAATCTCGTCGATCATGCCGAGTGCGCGGGTCTTGTCGACAGTCTCGTACTGGCCGATGAGCAGCTTCTTGCCGGCGGGCTCGAACATCTTGATGTCGTTGCCGACCATCTCGGCTGCGGTGAAGGAGCCGGACGGACGGGTGAGGAAGACCTCCATGCCAAACTTGACCGGGTCGACGCCCACCTGCTTGCCGAGCTTGGCGGCGACGGCGCGGTCGACATCGGTGGTGGTGGGGCTCTTGAGCATGAGCGTATCGGTCATCATGGCCGAGAGCAGCAGCTTGGCCTGGACGTCGGAAAGCTCAACGCCGAGCACGTCGGCGAGCTTGGTGACGATGGTGCAGCTGGAGCCCCAGGGCAGGCAGATGTAGTGCAGCGGGCCGGCGGTCTCGAAGTCGCCGATGCGGTGATGATCGACGACGCCAAAGACCGTGGCGTCCTTAAGGCCGGCGACGGACTGGGCGGACTCGTTGTGGTCGGTGAGGACGACGAGCTGACCGGCCTCGACGGACTCGATCATGCGGGGCTCGGCAATGCCGGCGTCGGCGAGCAGCTTGGCGGACTCGGCCGGAAGCTGGCCCAGAGCGCAGGCCTCGTAGGTGTTGCCGGCATACTCAACCTGGTTGAGCAGCTGGGACAGGACGACGGCGCTCATGATGGCGTCGTTATCGGGGTTCTGGTGACCAAAGACAAGAACGTTTGCCATGGATATCCTCCACTTGATATGTGTACTTGGACGTAGCTATGGTAGCACGCTGGCGCCGAACCTTATGAGACGCAAGGGCCGCGGCGCAATTTGGGGCGAGCCTGGGGGCGAAGTCTGTCCCCCTTGTACCACCCGCCCTCCTGCACCGCTATTTACCGGCGGCGCGCAGGGCTACGTAGGCGGCACCGATGATGCCGGCGTCGTTTCCGAGCGAAGCGACCTTAATGGGCGTCTCGCGCGAGGCGGAAAGCGCGTACTGCTTAAAGTGCTCGCGAACCTTGTCGAGGTAGACATCGGCCGAGGCGGAGGCGCCGCCGCCGATGAGGAACATCTCGGGATCAACCACGTTGGCAATAAGCGCCAGTGCGCGGCCGAGATAGTCGGCCATGGTATCGGCCGCGGCCAGCGCGAGCTTGTCGCCCTCGCGACAAGCCTGGAACACGTCCTTGGAATCGGAGGGGCCGGTCAGCTCGATGGGCTCGACGCCCGCCTTCTTGCACTCGGCAAGGTAGTTGCTCACCACGCCGGTGGCGCTGGAATACTGCTCCAGGTGGCCATGGCCGCCGCAGCCGCAGGCGCGCTCCTCGGCCGGGTTCAGGCACATGTGGCCAATCTCGCCGCCAGCACCCACAACGCCCGATACCACGTCGCCGTTAACGATAACGCCGCCGCCCACGCCGGTACCAATGGTGACCATCACCACGTTCTGTACGCCCTTGGCAGAGCCGAGCCAGGCCTCGCCCATAGCAGCAGCGTTGGCGTCGTTCTCGTACTTAACGACCGCGTCGGGGCAGTGCTCCTGGATGGCGATCTTGAGCTCGGGCAGGTTGATGGCGATGTTCGCCTTGACCTTGGCATCGCCCGATGCCGGGATGGGGCACGGAACGGCCAGGCCAATGCCCGACACAAAGGCACGCGGAATCTGGGCCTTGGCGACCACCTGGTCGATAGCCTCGGTCACCGCGGCAAAGCCCGCAGCGTCAACGATGGGAGGCGTGGGCACGCTGGCCTTGGCAAGCAGGTTTCCGTCCTCATCGAACAGACCCTCCTTGACCGAGGTGCCGCCGACGTCGATGCCGATGTAATACTGCTTAGGTTCCATGGGAGCCCGCCTTTCTCGTTTAAACATTGCCTGTATGGTACCGCTCCCAAGGCAAAAACCTACCAAAAAGGACAGGTTTGTTTTGGCAGGTTTTATCTGGGGAAGCGCAGAGTACGAGATTCGGTTCGCTGGGTGTTATATCGGTTCGGCCCCGTCCTCGGACCGATCATTTCTCAACACGACACTACTCAGATGTTTATCATTTAAAACGCTCTAATTTTTCAAGCGGGGCGACTTTTAATTTTATCTTTCTCGAACTTTTCAATAACTCAATAGAGATACTTAGGTGTTGACTATACTTTCTTTTATACTCAACCAAGTTGGAAAGGAGGTTCCATGATTCCCAAATACGAAGCGATAGCTGCAGATATTCGTCGCACTATCGAGGATGGCGCTCTTAAACCGGGCGACAAGCTTCCTACCGTGGTTGAGTTCTGCAAGCTCTATAACGTTTCCAAAATCACCGTCAAACGAGCTCTTGAACAAATCACCGAAGAAGGTCTTATTACCAGCCGTCGTGGATCGGGTACCTACGTTAAGGACACGGCGGGGCTTCCCGGCCAGGCGTTTTTCCAGGGCAAAAACGACCGTGCCCAGGGCTTTTCGTATGAGCACCGCGGGGAGAAGGTGACCTCGGTGGTCTACGATTTCTCGATCGTTAATCCACCGGCGGACATCGCAGCCCAGCTGGGAATTGCCGAGGATGACTTTGCCTATCACGTCGTGCGCGTGCGTCAGGCCGATGAGAAGCCCATCGTTATCGAGTACACCTACATGCCCCTCGAGCTGATTCCGGGGCTGAAAAAGAAGGACCTGTACGGATTGCTCTACCGCTTCATCCGAGAGCAATGCGGGCTGAAGATTTCGAGCTTTCACCGTACCATTCGCGCCGTGGCAGCAACCGAGGAAGAAGCCGAGCGTCTGGACACCAAACCTGGCTCTCCCCTGCTCGAGCTCACCCAGATTGGCTTTTTGGACAGCGGTGCCGCCTTTGAGTATTCGACCTCGCGCAACGTTGGCGACCGCTTTGAGTTGCACAATGTAACGTTGGCATAGGTTTTTGTAGTCATGCGGGCGCTCGTTTTGAGCAGTTTTACGCGGCGCCCACGCAGCACAATGGGAGTATGAACATGTCCGATTTGATTAAACTGACGCCGATCTTCCACGAGAAGATCTGGGGTGGCCGCCAGCTCGAAACCGTATTTGGTTACGACATTCCCGAAGGTCCCATCGGTGAGTGCTGGGCCATCTCGGCCCATCCCAACGGTGACTGCCAGATTGCGGAGGGACCGTACGCCGGCCACACGCTGTCGTGGCTGTGGGCCGAGCACCGCGAGCTCTTTGGCAACTGCGAGGGCAAGGAGTTCCCGCTGCTCATCAAGATTCTGGACGCCAAGGACGACCTTTCGATCCAGATTCATCCCAACGACGAGTACGCCGCCGAGCACGAGAACGGCAGCCTGGGTAAAACCGAGTGCTGGTACGTGCTGGATTGCGAGCCCGGCGCCACGATCATCGTCGGCCAGCGTGCTAAAGACCGCACTGAGGCCGCACAGATGATCAAGGACGGCCGCTGGGACGACATGCTCAACGTACTACCGATCCACAAGGGCGACTTTTTCCAGATTGATTCCGGTACCGTTCACGCCATCAAGGCCGGCACGCTCATTTTGGAAACGCAGCAGTCGAGCGACGTGACGTATCGTCTGTACGACTATGATCGCCCGGGCACCGACGGCAAACTGCGCCCGCTGCACATTAAGCAGAGCCTCGACTGCATCGACTTTGACGTCCAGGCCCCGGTCGATGGTACCGTGACCGCGCCCGAGGTGGACGGCGTGACCGAGCTCGAGTCTAACCCCTGCTACACCGTCGATCGCGTGCGTGTCGACGGCAGCAAGATCCTCGACCAGCGCTGGCCCTTCATGTGCCTGTCGGTCATCGACGGCGAAGGCACCGTCTGCGGCGACCCCGTCCACAAGGGAAGCCACCTGCTGGCCCCGAACACCGTCAGCTCCATCGACCTCGAAGGCAAGATGGAACTGATCATCAGCCACCTCTAGGTCGCAGCAACAACCAAAACGCAACAAGGGGCTCCCCCGTCCACCAACGGAGGAGCCCCTTATCCATATATATCAGCCCACCCGGCTCTCCAGATCAAAAAAGCGGACGAGCAGAGCGACGTTCGCAAGCAACGTTATCTAAGGACCTGGACGGGCGTATGGGGCAACATCGATCGCGAGTTCCGCACGCAAAGGAGGCCACTTAATGTGGCCTCCGTCTTGCGCAGGACTGCCCGAGCAGGCGATGTTGCCCCATACGCCCGCCCAGGTCCGCCGGGATCACGACAGCTTGACGATCGGAGCAAAGCCCTTCATAAGCTTTTTGGTCTGGCCGGTCTTTTCGAATTGAACCTCGATCATGTCTCCGGCGACCGAGATCACGGTACCCGTGCCAAAAGTCTTGTGGCTCACGGTATCGCCCGCGGCAAAGTCCTGCGATGCGCTGGCACGATCGACCTTGCGCTCCACCGTCGGGGACACCTTGGAAGACGGCTTTTTGGCTCGCGACGCGCCCGAACCAAAAGTCGAGGCAACACGGCCGGCGTCAGGCGAAACCCCACGATGGCGCTCGGTCCCGTAACTGCTGCCGCCAAAGAAATCGTCAAAGCTCGATCCGCCGCGCGAACCGGAACCGCCGGTCGAGCGCGTATGCGAGCCAAACACCTTGCCGCCGTACATATCCGAGCCCATGCCCGAGCCAAAGGTGCCGTGACGGTCGCCGCGCTTCTCCCAGCCCGTGCCCTCAAAACCGGCAGAACCGATGCCGCTAAACTCGATATCCTCAAACGGAATCTCGTTGAGGAAGCGCGAGCGCGGGTTGGCAGAGGTCGAGCCGTAGGTGCGACGCGTGGCCGCATAGGTCAGGAACAGGCGCTTGCGAGCACGCGTGATGGCGACGTAGGCCAAGCGACGCTCCTCCTCGAGCTTGCCCGGATCGTCACTACCGCCAAAGTCGTGCACGTGCGGGAAGATACCCTCCTCCATGCCGGCCACGAACACCGCCGGGAACTCCAGGCCCTTGGCGGAGTGGATGGTCATCATGGTAATGGCATGCGTCTCGCCGGCCAGGGAATCCAAGTCGGAGCGCAGGGCCAGCCACTCCATGAGCGCCGGCAGCGCCTTACAGGTGAGCGGACCGTAGGTGCGCTCGATCTCGTCGGCATGCACGGCACCCGCCGGCATCTCCGTCGGCGCGGCATACGCGTTGCCCGCGATGGCGGCGGCCAGGGCATCCTGCGGAGACAGCGCCGGAGCGGCCAAGCTATCGAGCGGATTGGAGCCCGCGGCGTCACGCGCGCCAACGAGCGCCTCAAACGAGGATACCGGGGCAGATGGCCCCGGTTCGGGCGCAGGCGCGCTCACCACGACAGGCTCGGGCTCGGCGCTAGCAGGCACATCGGCAACACCGGCAGCGCGCAGCTCTTCCAAGCTCTCGAGCGTACCTTCGATATCCTCGTGCGTCTCCTCAAATTCGGCGGCGACGCCCAGGAATTCCTGGATGTTCTCGGCGCGGCTCTCGGACTCCATGGTGCCCTCGGCGCGGAAAGCCTGCAGCAGGCCCGTCTTATCGACGATCATCTCGACGACGTCCTTGAGCTCGCCGTCCATGCGGCGACCCTCGCGCACCAGCGCCACAAAGCTCGACAGGCCGTTGCGCACCTTGGCGCTAAACATGCCCGTCTCGGCTGTTGCGATCTCGCAGGCTTGGAAGAACGAGCAGCGGTTGTCGCGTGCCAGCTGCTCAATCTTTTGAATCGAGGTGGAGCCGATGCCGCGGCGCGGCGTGTTGATGACGCGCTTGACGCTCATCTCGTCGGCCGGGTTCACAATCATCTTAAGATAGGCCATGACGTCGCGGATCTCGGCACGGTCGAAGAATCGCGTGCCACCCACGATCTTGTAGGGCACGCCTGCGCGCAGGAACATATCTTCGAGAATACGCGACTGAGCGTTGGTGCGGTAGAACACGGCGATGTCGTCGTAACTCGTGCCCTTGGAGTGCAGCTTCTCGATCTCGCCGGCAATCCAGCGGCCCTCGTCGCGCTCATCGCTTGCCTGGAAGGCCTGGATCTTCTCGCCGTCGCCCTCGGCCGTAAACAGGCGCTTCTCCTTGCGCTGCGAGTTGTGACGCACCACGGCGTTGGCGGCGCTCAGGATATGACCCGTGGAGCGGTAGTTCTGCTCTAGCTTGACGGTCTTGCAGTTTTTAAAGTCCTTCTCAAAGTCCAGGATATTGGTGATGTCGGCGCCACGCCAGCTATAAATGGACTGGTCGTCGTCGCCCACGACCATGAGGTTTTGGTACTTGGCGGCCAGCAGGTTGGCGATCTCGTACTGGACGTGGTTGGTGTCCTGATACTCGTCGACGCTAATGTAGCGGAAGCGCTCCTGGTACTTGTCGAGCACCTCGGGGCGGGTGCGCAGCAGCTCGAGCGTGCGCACGAGCAGGTCGTCGAAGTCCATCGCGTTGGCGGCGCGCAGGCGGCGTTCCAGCTCCAAGTAGACCTGCGCGGCCTTTTTGTCGTTGGGGCTGTCGGCGGATTTGAGCATGTCCTCGGGGCCGATCATGGCGTTTTTGGCCGAACTGATCTTGCTGCGGATCATGTTGATGGGGAATTGCTTTTGCTCGATACCGAGCGCCTGCATAATATCGCGCACCATGCGCTTGGAATCGTCGTCATCGTAGATGGTGAACTGACCGGTGTAGCCCAGCAGGTCAGCGTCCTCGCGCAGCATGCGCACGCACATAGCATGGAAGGTGCACACCCACATGCCGCGGGTACCGCTGGGGATGAGTGCCGCCAGACGCTCGCGCATCTCGGCCGCGGCCTTGTTGGTAAACGTGATGGCAAGGATCTGCCAGGGCTTAACGCCCAGGTCGCCGAGCATATGTGCGATGCGAAAGGTCAAGACGCGGGTCTTGCCCGAGCCGGCGCCGGCAAGGACCAGCAACGGACCCTCGGTGGTCAGGACCGCCTCGCGCTGGGCGGGATTAAGGCTGTCGAGGTCGACGAGCGGCTTGGCGGGTTTGGGTGCCGGCGCGGGAGCGTCGTAGATGTCGAGCGGAACGAGCTCGGGCTCCGGCGCAGCGGGGGCGGTGTATGCATCGAGCGGCACGGGTTCCGGCGTGGGCGGCACGGGTACCGCGGCGTTCTTTTCCCAGGGCAAGGGCTGGGTCATGGGCGACTCCTCATCTGACGGACGGCGCGCCTGCGGGCGGCGCCATAGTTTGAGCCGTACCAGTATACCGAGCCGCGCGGACACCGACGCAAATCACACCACGACTCCGTCCGCCACAATCGGGCCCGCCCAGCGGATTTGGCGCAATGGGGTCAGGTTACTTTGCACCAATCTATTGGCAATCACGAAACCGCCGATGTCATGGCAGCAGCAGCGAGCGGCGGCCGGGGCGAACAAATTGGCATGAAAAGGGGGCGGCATAGACCTTTTGGTCATGCCACCCCCTTTGAATGACAAGTTGTCGCCCCGGCCGCCGCGCAGCGTCGACTAAGTTAGAGGCCGAGCATCGGCTCCAAGACGAAGAAGTACGCAAGCACCACGATGCCCAGGATGATGCGGTAGACACCGAAGCACTTGAAGTCGTGACGACGAACGAAGCCCATAAGCCACTTGATGGCAATGAGCGACACCACAAAGGCCACAACGCAGCCCACGCCCAGGATAGCGACCTCGTTGGCACCGAACGTGCCGCCCTTGATGAAGTACTTGACCAGCTTGAGCGCACTCGCGCCAAACATGACGGGAATGGCCAAGAAGAACGTAAACTTGGACGCCACCGAACGCGTGCAGCCCAAAAGCAGGCCGCCGATGATGGTAGAACCGGAGCGAGACGTACCAGGCACCAGCGAAAGCACCTGGAAGCAGCCGATACCCAGCGCAGTCTTCCAGCTCAGGTCCTCGAGTGTGGCGATGGAGCCAAAGTCCAGATTCTCGTCATCGTCCTCATCCTCAGCGGTAGCCGCGGCAGGCGCCGCAAAGTGCGCACCGGCGGGACGTCCGCCCGACACCACAGCACGCGAACCAAACGAACCGGCAACGGCCATTTCCTCGCGCTTGTTCGCGCGCCAGTTCTCGATCAAGATAAACAGCACGCCGTACACAATGAGCGCCAGCGCCACGACGGGAGCATTGTAGAAATGCTCCTCCATCCAGTCGTTGAGCGGCAGGCCGATCGCCGCGGCGGGAATGCAGCCGAGCACAATCTTGCCCCACAGCACCCAGGTGTCGCGACGGCCCTCCTTGCCCTTGCTGGGCGAGAACGGATTGAGCTCATGGAAGAACAGCACACAGACGGCCAGAATGGCGCCGAGCTGAATCACGACCAGGAACATATTCCAGAACGTCTCGCTCACGTTCATCTTGACGAACTCGTCCACCAAGATCATGTGACCGGTCGACGAAACAGGCAGCCATTCGGTGATGCCCTCGACCAGGCCCATGAAGGCAGATTTTAGAAGCTCGATGATATCCAAAGGGACCCCCTCGTTAGACACCCGCCGATATTGTTCTGCGGACGGTGCGGGCGATGTCCCATTATCAACCGTTCGGGCGCGTCTGCGCCCACCCTTACCAAAAAACTCGTCCGTTCACAGAATTGCGAGCGGTCAAACCCAAATCCTTGGGTATAACTGCAACAAGATAAAGTGTTCGGCGGCCAGCGCGCCCGCGCCCGCCCGATGCACGAGCCCCGCGCCCGTGCGATAGACCAAGGAGGAAACCATGAACGAGGGCTACACCAAGGTATTTGTTTCACTCGATGGTACTGAGCAGCAGGATTTTGTGCTCGCACGCGCCATCAAGGTCGCCGCGAACAACGGCGCCAAGCTAATCATCGGCCACGTTATCGATTCCACGGCGCTCGAGAGCGCCGGTTCCTATCCGGTCGATCTGGTCAACGGCCTAGAGGAGGCATTTAAGAACTCCATCGCCAAGCAGCTCGAAGAGGCCAAGGCCAATCCCGATATTCCCGAGGTCGAGGTCATGATTCGCGCCGGCCGTATTCGCGAGACGCTCAAGGACGAGATGCTCGACGTGGTTAAGCCCGACCTGGTGCTCTGCGGCGCCCGCGGCCTGTCCTCGATCAAGTATGCGCTGCTGGGTTCGATTTCGACGTTCCTGCTGCGCAACACGGACTGCGACATCTTGGTCGTGAAGTAGGTTCCTTCCCGCCGGCGCAAGGCCTGCGGGGTTATCACGCCGACGTCCTCGCCGCTTCGCGGCTGCGGGATGTCGGCTTAGATAACCCCTCCCGGCCTTGCGCCTTCGTCACCGTACTTCAGCGAGTTGGCTGATAAAAGATGGCGTGCCGCCCCATTTGGGGCGGCACGTTTTGTTTGAGGCGGCACGTTTTTGTTTGGGCGGGCGTCTGCCGTGTGCGTTACTCAAAGTATTGGAACTTGTTCGTTGAAAAAGCGAATGTTACGACGAAGCCTTCGCCCGGCTCCGATGCCGCGGTGACGTCGATGCCCATCTTGGAGCACAGGCGCGCCACCAGGTAGAGGCCGATGCCCGTTGCGCGCTTGGTGGTGCGGCCGTTGTCGCCGGTAAAGCCCTTCTCGAACACGCGCGGCAGGTCGGCCGCGCTCACGCCGCAGCCGTTGTCC
>OCHO01001063.1_pt1 | contig 18919 bp, 8 predicted proteins | sample 1538441 | NCBI WGS metagenome assembly OCHO01 (sample SAMN04571691, study PRJEB22368) | human gut metagenome | biome: human gut; material: stool | host: Homo sapiens | place: Luxembourg | collected 2012-06-29
CACCAGCCATACGTTACGGTAGATACCGGAGCCGGAATACCAGCGGGAGTTCGGCTGCTCGCTATTATCCGCCTTCACTACAATTACGTTCGGTTGGCTTCCATACCTCAAATAAGGCGTCAAGTCATAACGAAACGATACATAACCATTCGGGCGGAATCCCAGCGAATGACCATTGATCCAGACCTCGCTATTCCGGTAAACCCCGTCGAAATCAACATAAACAACCTTACCCCGATCCGTCTCCGGAAGGGTAAATGTCTTTCGATACCAGCCAATCCCGCCCGGTAGCGCGCCGCCGCCCGGGGTAGACGGGTTATCGAGGGAGAAATCCCCCTCGATACTCCAATCATGCGGTAAAGATAAGATACGCCAAGTGGAATCATCGCTGTCCGGGGATGAATAATCCTGAACGCTATCCGACAAGGCAAACTTCCAATCGTCATTCCATGAGCTACGTTCACGCACCTGCTCCCCGGTGGGGGAACAGGCGGTGAGCAATAGGCCCAGAAGCCACGCAAGTGGCCGATTCATCAGTGATATCATTAGTGATTATATAGTTTAATTGATATTACCCAGTTGTAGAGACGGGGCGTGCCCTGTCTCTACAACTAGAGGTTTACCTTGGTAAGATATTGTCACGTCCTTGCCAGCGGGATTCTCCGGCGTGATGAGACGTACCGTGATCTGACGCTCGCGGATCATGCCCGGATAGTCGCCCTCCCGTGCGCCGATCGTGAGCGTTCGCCTCGCATCATCATAAACAAACGGGATGGTAGCGTAATTTCCTTTCTCGTAATCGTAGGTCACGCCATTATCCTCATATAAGGTGAAGGAACCGTCGGCACCGGCGTAAACAGAGACGATTAAGTCTTTCTGCTCCTCTTTCGTAGACTGGATTACCTTTCCGGTCGGTACGATAGAGCCGGCTCTCACGAACAAAGGCATATGCTCGTAAGGAGCATCCACGTCCATTGTCGTTCCGCCTTGTATACGCTTGCCGTTGTAGAAATCGTACCAAATGCCGGCCGGGAAGTACACCTCACGGTCGCGAGCCTTATACTCATACACCGGGCATGCCATGAAGGCCGGGCCAAACATAAACTGGTCGTCTATATCGTAAGTCTTCTCATCGTCCGAATAATCCATCACCAAGGCACGCATGATCGTATAATCCTCAAAATGCGTCTTGGAGGCCAAGCTATAGATATACGGCATCAATTGATAGCGCAACTCGGTATAATACTTCATCGATTGGTACGTAGGCGATCCTTCCGGAGCGATATTATAGATCTCGCGGCAAGGATATTGCCCGTGGCTACGGAACAACGGACAGAAAGCTCCGAACTGATACCAACGGTTGTTCAACTCCCTCCATTCCCTCAAATCCTCGCTACCTTCCTTAGCGGCCATATAACGGTTCTCCACGCTGAAGCCACCGATATCCATCGTCCAGTAAGGGATACCGGACATGGCGAAGTTCAAGCCGGCGCTGATCTGCGCTTTCATATCCTCCCAGCGAGTACCGATATCGCCACTCCATGTAGCGGTAGAATAACGTTGCTGGCCGGCGAAACCGGAACGGGTCAATAGGAATACACGGTCATCCGGGTTTACGCTACGTTGTCCATCGTAGATCGCCTCGGCGTTAGCCAAAGCGTAAGCGTTGAAGTATTTCGTGGACGGGCCCAGATAAGTCGGTCCGCAAAGCGCCTTGCGATACTCGATATCCGTATTATCCTGTACGTTCGGCTCGGAAGCGTCCATCCACCAAGCGTCGATGCCCAAGGAATACAGATGCTCGTTCATCTGTTCCCAGAAAAGCTTGCGGGCTTCCGGGTTGTACGCGTCATAGAAAGAACCGATATAACCCGGATAAATCCAGTCGCAGATACTATCCTTAATCGCCTGCTGATACATAGCACCCAGCGCGTCCAACTCTTTATAATGCTCTGTCGTATAATAGAACTTCGGCCATACGGAGATCATGATACGGGCATCCTTATCGTGGATCTCCTGAATCATACCTTTCGGGTCCGGGAAGCGTTCCTTATCAAACTCATGGCTACCCCATGCGTCTACCGGCCAGTAGCTCCAGTCCTGTACGATCACATCCAAGGGAACCTGCCGCCGGCGGTATTCGTTCAAGGCGGTCAATAGCTCCTCTTGCGTCTTATAACGCTCACGGCTCAACCAGAATCCCATCGCCCATTTCGGCATGATCTGGCTCTTGCCCGTAACCGTGCGGTAACCGCTGATCACCTTATCCATGGAAGACTCTCCGTTGATGAAGTAGTAATCGATATCATCCCCCATTTCCGACCAGAAAGCCAACCGCTCCCGCTCCTCCTCCGGTAGCGGAGATAATACCTTCAAGCCGATATAAGAGACATCGCCATCCGGCAACCATTCAATACGGATCGGATAACGTTTGCCCTTTTCCAGATCGGCCGTAGCCTTGTAATCATTCGGGTTCCATGCCGCACGCCAACGTTCCCGGATGATCTCCTCGTTATTCACAAATACCTTGGTATAACCGGCGTAATGTAGTTTGAAATGATAAGTACCCGTCTCTTTCGCCTCGATCTCGCCCTCCCAAGTAGCGGAAGCGCTCGGCTTCGGGAAGTCTGCCGGCAGGTTCTTGATGGTTTTCAGATTCTCATAATCTACCTTATCTTCATCCCGCTGGATTAAAACGGAATTCTTCGCCTTATCCGTATAGTAGGTAGCGGTCAACGCCCCTGCCCTCCCGTCTTTTCCGTATAGGCCAAAGACATCGCCCAAATCGGCGTATGGACGCTTGTCGCCGAAACGGCTCAAGGAATAGTTATGCCAAAGTACACCATACCCTTTTGAGGAAACGATAAACGGCACGCTCACCTTCGTGTTATATTGGAAAAGCTCCTCGTTCTTGCCTTTGTAGTTGAACTCATCGCTCTGATGCTGTCCTAGGCCGTAAAGCCCTTCCTCGTCCTCGCTCTCAAATACCTGACGTAAGGTATAACCTTTGGTTCCTTCCACCTCGATCGGCGTAAATTCCTTGCCTCCGTTTGTCTTCTCACGAAGGATCGTGTGTCCGTTGGCGTCGGTAAAGCGAACCTCTCCGGTCTCCCGTGAAAGACGGGCCTGTGTGGTTTGCGTACTTACGATGATCGTATCCCCCGAGGTCGTTATCTGAAACGATGGGGCGGGTAACGATTTCGTGTCCTTGATCAAGTTCACTTGGTTGGAAAACTTACCATCCGGAGAGGCGATTACCCGGATAATATCATCAGAGATTACTTCCAATTTAACAGCCTTCGCCTGTCCGGAACGGATATCGGCGACCAAGCCATTCTCGACCTTCCGGTAAGCGGAATCAGTCATGCAGGAAGTCAGCAGGGAAAGCCCTAACGTGAATACCGCAATGTGTTGTTTCATATTCTATAGATTCTTTAATTATTTCCGATCAGCAATGAGTCCGAACAGGTTTTTCCATACAAGAAAAATGGTTCTTCATTCGTTGGCAAAATTAAAGGGTTCGCGGCGGACAGGAAGCCATAAATGTTTTGGGTTACGGGGAGAACCGTAAAAAGGTAGGGGAAGAATGTTTATTTTAAGGGGATATTTTGTTATATCCCCTAATTACGTGGCATTTATTTAGAAAAAGTTTATTTATGATAGTCAGAGGGAAGCCTTCCGAACTCATCCTTAAAATACTTCCGGAATAGCTTCACATCATTGAAACCGCACTCCAGCGCGACCTCGTTGACCCGCATCTGGCTCTTCTCCAATAACTGCGCCGCACGCTTCAAGCGCACCGTACGGATCAACTCCACCGGAGTCTTACCCGTGATGGAAAGGCATTTCTTGTAGAAGTTCACACGACTCATGCCCATCTCCCGGCTCAACCGTTCTACGGACAACTCCGGATTGGCGATCTGCTCCTCGATATAGCCGATGGCCTTACGCATCAACTCCTCATCCATGGAGCTAGCTTGTACTTCCGTCAAGGCGATGCCCATGGTAGAGGACTGCATAAAGGCCTTTTGCATCTTCTTCTTCATCTCGATCAAATGCCGCACCTTCAAGAGAAGCATCTCCATATTGAATGGCTTGCTGATATAATCATCCGCACCGGCTTCCAGACCGACCAGTTGGCTATCTTTAGCGGACTTTGCCGTCAGTAGGATCACCGGGATGTGGGAAGTCCGGATGTCTCCCTTGATCCGGCGGCATAAGGTGATACCGTCGGTGATAGGCATCATCACGTCGCTGATCACCATATCCGGCAGCTCCTCCGGAATGAGCTTCCACGCATCTTCTCCATCCGCCGCCGTGAGTACCGAATAAACGCCACTCAAGCTTAACTTCATAAATTCCCGGAAATCCGTGTTATCGTCTACGACCAGCAACGTAGGTCTTTCCGCCGGAGACGCATCCTTATCAGCGATCTCCGCATGCTCCTCAACCGGAGGCAAGATATCCCCTTCGGCAATTCCTTCCGGAGCCGAGATAATATCTTGGTTGTCCAAGGGGATCACCGGCAGCGTAACCGTAAACGTACTACCCGCTCCCGGCTCGCTTTTCACGGTTATCGTCCCATGATGCATCCGCACGAATTCCCGGCATAGGTGCAGGCCGATACCCGTACCTACCACGGGATTTCCCTTATCTGGGGAAGCCACCTGATAAAAGCGATCGAAGATAGCTCCTTGTTTATCCGCAGGAATACCGATACCGCTATCCGACACCTCGATAACCAGTTTGTTCTCTCCCTCCTTCTCCAACCGCAAGCTAAGCGTCACCGAGATAGTACCTCCCTCCGGCGTAAACTTAAAAGCGTTACTCAGTAGATTAGAGACGATCTTGAAGACCTTATCCGTGTCAAACTTCATTGGGAGAGACGTGAAGACCGAGGAGAAAGAGAAATGAATCCGCTTTTGCTCCGAAAGCTCCTTGAAGGAATAAGCCACGTCACGCACGAACGGGACAATATCGCCGGTAGACAAGACCAAGCTATCCCCTTGCATATCGATCTTGCGGAAATCCAATAACTGGTTCACCAATTTAAGCAACCGGTCGGCGTTCCGGTAGATCAACTTCAATATTTGCTGGGATTCCATGTCTTTCTCCGTTTTCATCAACTTCTCCAAAGGAGTCATGATCAATGTTAGCGGCGTACGGAACTCATGGCTTACGTTCGTAAAGAAACGAAGCTTCATCTCGTCCACCTCATGCTGCTGACGCACAGTAGCCCGTTCTTGCTCCTCCTCCAACTTCTTTTGCTGGATACGGAAAATAAAACGTATCACGCCATACGCCAATAATATACCAGCTATGATATACAACGCTATTGCCCATCCGGTAGCCCAGAACGGAGGCAAGATCGTGATCTCCTTGCTCCAAATCCGGTCGTTATTCATCGCCTTTACCTTGAAAGTGTAAGTTCCCGGGTTCAAGTTCGTATAGGTAATACGACGTTCCAAGGCGCTTACGGTAGTCCATTCCGAGTCGAAGCCCTCCATCTTAAAAGCATATTTATTCTTCAAAGGAAGGAAATAGCAACAAGAAGAGATGGTAAAGGAGAAATTACGTTCCGTATAATTCAGTTTCAATTGCTTGGTACAGGTGATATCTTTATCCAAAATCACATGCCCGTCATACGCCTCTCTCGCCGTTATCGGGACATTATTCACCATAAGTCCGGTTATCACCGCCGGTGGAGCATAGCTATTATAACGTATCCGGGCAGGATCAACGAAGGTAAGACCGTTTGTCCCGCCAAACGCCAACTCACCCGTTTCCAGTCCGCAAGCGCTATTCACGTTAAACACACGTCCTTGAACGCCCTCATTCTCATCATAGCTATTCCAATCGAACGTATAATTATTATCCGTATCCCGATTCGGAACGATATTCAATAAGCCGTTCTTCGTTCCCACCCAAACCGTATGATATTTATCCTCCAGAATAGACATGATGCTGTTATCCGGTAATCCGGAAGAATGGTTCAACCGATACATCTTATCATTCAACCTATCATATATATGTAGCCCATGATTACTCCCGATCCATACCCATTGGCGGCTATAATACGACATTGATGATTTGATCCTCAAACACGGAACGTCCATCCTTCGTGCCATTAAAAGAAGTAACAGTCCCCGTCTCCGGGTTGATCCAGTTCACTCCTAAAGAAGTTCCAACGACAATATTCCCCTTCTCATCCCCGGAAAGGCTATATACGATATCCGAGTTAATCGCATTCTCCTTATCCCCCATACGATAATACGTCCATTTCCCGGTAGATTGATCCAAGCAATCCAGGCCGCCTTCCAACGTACCGATCCACAAACGATTCTTGGCATCGACATACAAACTATACACGCTATTATTGGATAAGCCGTCCTTACTGCCCGGGATATCCCGATAATGCTTGAAACGTTTCCCGTCAAAACCGGTCAACCCCTCCATATAAGTACCCAGCCATAACTTGCCATCCAAATCTTTCGCCATACTAATCACGACATCGCCGGAGATAGCGTTCTCGCTTTCCCGCCCCGCCCGGTAGCGGACATACTCCCCGGTTTCCCGATCGTAACGTAATAGGCCGTTTCCGCTAGTACCGATCCACAGATCCCCTTCTTTATCTTCTACGATACAATTAAAGTCATTGTTAAAGATATCCCGCATCAACTCCAAAGGGTACCGGATAGTCTGGAATTTAAAAATGCTCTCATGATAATAGTTGATGCCGTTTTTATAAGTGCCGGCCCACATAATCCCCGTATCATCCCGATACAAGCAGATCACGCTATTCTGGCTCAAACTCGTTTGGTTAAACGGGTTATTTCGTATATAACGCATCCGGTCCAGACGTTTATCCAAGATATTGATACCGCCATGATCGGTAGCGATCCAGATATTACCGTTCATATCCTCCGCCACGTCACGCACCATTATAGAGGATAAAGCGACCGGGGTTTCGGTCGTATAATGTTTCCACTCCTTGCTTTTGGGATTTAGGCGAAAGAGACCTCTACTATATCCGGGATTTAAGAAAAACCACAGATCCCCGTCACTATCGGCGAACACATAGAATAACTGGGCATTCGCATATTGAGTCAGATACTCATCCCGATAGACAGGTTCTCCGGATGCCTTATCGATCCCCTCTACCACTCCCGAGGTATGGACTACATATAGACGATCGCCCACGTCACTCATATCACAAACCCGGCCATCCTCTTTATTTAGCGGATACGAATAAATCTTTCCCCTCGCTTGATCATAACGGCAAAATTCATTCGTATAGGTAGCGAAATAGAGTTGTTTATCATTGTCGACAAATATCTTAGCGGGAGGATTCTCTAGACGTAAGCTATCTAATATTTCCTTCTCCGGAATAAAACGGTCATTACCGGGCTCATATACGCAAAGTTGGTCCGTATTATAGGTAATCCAAATACGCCCATCGGCGGTTTCTTGAAGCTCGGAGACATGCTCCTCCCTAAAAGGCAACCCGCTTTCCTTGTATTTATAATGCTTAAACTCATACCCATCAAAACGGTTCACCCCAGAAGTGGTACCCAACCACATAAACCCCTTCCGGTCTTTCAGGATACAAGTGATCTCATTGGAAGACAGACCGTCCTGTACTCCCAGACGGTTGAAAAGAATATCTTCCGCCGCAAGTCCGGACCCCAATATTCCCCAAGACAGGATCATTATGATACAGAGTAGAGTTTTCGTTTTCATACTTAGCAAATATAGATATTTCCCGAGAACGAACCAAACCAACCGGTATCTAATTCTGCTGCAATGCGGGTTGCAGTAAACATACACGTAAAGTATCCATATATAAGAACATGATTATTAAAAATTATCCCGTACATTTGTCTTTCGATTGGAATTGAAACGAATAAGGCGCAATGATTGTTGTAAGAGATTTTGACAGACTGAAAGGAAAGGAACTGGTAGCTACGATCGGATTTTTCGATGGTGTGCATCTAGGACACCGTTTTTTAATCGACGAGATGAAAGAGATAGCCAAAGCACGTAACCTGCCATCGGCCGTAATCACCTTCCCGGAACATCCCCGGGCCGTATTGCATGCGGATTACCAACCGAAGCTATTAAATTCTTTCGAGGAAAAGTTACAGCAATTAGAGACTACCGGAGTAGATTATTGCATCGTATTGGATTTTACGATCGAGCTATCCCGGCTCTCGGCCAAGGAATTCATTACCTCTATTTTAGCGAAGAGCCTGCATGTAAAGACCTTATTGATCGGATATGACCATCGTTTCGGGCACGATCGGACGGATGGCTTCGAGCAATATGTCGTTTATGGCACCGAATGTGGTATCGAGGTGCTGAAGGCATCTCCCTATGACGAAGGGAATACGGCCGTCAGCTCTTCCGAGATCCGGAAATTACTTCAAGCCGGAAATGTAGCGGAAGCCGCTTATTTACTGACCTATCCCTATCAATTGCTGGGCCATATCGTCAGCGGCTATAAAGTAGGACGCACGCTAGGATTTCCCACGGCGAATATACGGGTAGATGAGCCTTTTAAAGTCATTCCGGGTATTGGCGTATATGCCGTATGGGTGGAGGTGGAAGGCGAACGATATAAGGGAATGCTTTATATCGGTGACCGTCCGACACTCAATAATGGGAAGGACATATCCATGGAGGTCAATATTCTGGATTTCTCCGGAGATATCTACAATGATAGCATTCGTGTCTCATTCGTTCAATACGTACGCAGAGACATCAAATTCGATTCCTTAGAAGAATTGAAAGCCCAACTGGAGAAAGACAGATGCACCGTAAATAATTTATTATAATATGGAAAGATATTACGAAGCGATTGATTTATTAAAAGGCATGATCTCCCGTCCGTCTTTCAGCCGGGACGAGACCGCCGTAGCGGATTTCCTGCAAGCAGAATGGCAAAAGGCCGGACAAAAGGTGTTCCGCAAAGGCAACAACCTGTGGATCATCGCCCCGGATTTCGATTTCGGTAAACCGACCCTTTTACTCAACTCCCATATAGACACCGTCAAGCCCGCTTCCGGTTGGACCAAAGACCCGTTCACTCCCGAAGAGACCGAGGATGATCAATTATATGGACTGGGCAGTAACGATGCCGGGGCGAGCGTAGTCTCCCTCTATGAAGCCTTCTGCATCTTAAGCGAGAAAGAGCAACCTTATAATCTAATCTTCCTCGCGTCTTGTGAGGAAGAGGTATCCGGGAAGAATGGCATTGAAAGCGCATTGGCCGAGCTTCCTCCTATCTCCTTCGCTGTCGTAGGTGAACCCACGGGTATGCAACCCGCCGTAGCCGAGAAAGGGTTAATGGTACTGGATTGCACCGCTATCGGAAAGGCCGGACATGCCGCACGTAATGAGGGCATCAATGCCATCACTTTAGCGATGAAGGATATAGAATGGTTCAGCACCTATCAATTCCCGGAGAAAAGCGACTTCCTCGGACCGGTGAAAATGACTGTCACCATCATCCATGCCGGTACGCAACACAATGTCGTTCCCGATAAATGCGAATTCACAGTAGATATTCGCACCAACGAATTTTATACGAACGAACAGTTATTCGAGCTAATCAAGGAAAAGGTTCATTGTGAGATCAAGGCCCGCAGCTTCCGCCTTAGCTCCACCCGCACGGATCTGGATCATCCTTTTGTGCGACGGGCGATCTTGATGGGAAAAGAGCCTTTCGGCTCTCCTACGCTTAGCGACCAAGCCTTGATGCGTTTCCCCTCCGTAAAGATAGGGCCGGGAAACTCGGCACGTTCCCATTCCGCGGACGAATACATCAAGGGACCGGAGATCCGGGAAGCGATCGATACCTATGTAAGGTTACTGAATGGATTACAACTATAGCTTATGTTAAAAAAGATACTGGGGACAATAGGCTCGCGTTATCTGATAGCCTTCCTTAACCTAGCGCTGATCTTCATCAACGCAAAGGTACTGGGAATCGAGGGCGTGGGGATGATCGGGTTGATCGTGGCCTCGGTAAATATAGCGGTAATCGTCAACGGGATTTTATGCGGGAATACGATTGTCTATTTCATGAACCGTTACTCCATGCGGACAATTTTCCTTCCCGCATATCTGTGGACACCTATCGGCTCTTCCCTAGCTTGCGGCTTCATGTATCTTACCGGGCTTTTACCCACCGGCTATCGGCTGGATATCTTCTTGTTGGCGATCTTGAGCTCTACGGTAAACGCCAATGCCCGCTTCTTGTTGGGTAAAGACAATATCAAAGGGTTTAATCTCACGTTTATATTGCAAGGAGGACTGCTATTTTTCGTCTTACTCTATTTCTATTATATATTGAAGCGCCCGGACGTACGGTCGTATGTCTGGGGATTATATGTCACGAACGGCATAGCCTTTATTGCCAGCCTATCGATGCTTGTTCCTTATTTCTTAAAGGAGACATCCCGGTCTTCCGGCAAATCACTCTACGGTCTATTAAAAGAAATGTTTGCCTACGGCCTGTGGGCCGGTGCGGACGGGTTGGCGGAAACCTGTACTACCCGACTCAATTATTTCTTGATACAACGTTTCGCCGGGTTGGGAAGCGTAGGCTTGCTAGATGCTGGGACCAAGATCTCCGAGAGTGTATGGAATATTAGTCGCAGCGTAAGTTTCATCGAATACAGTAGCGTGGCCAAGACCTCAGAGGCAACGGAACAAAAACGTATTACCTTACAGCTTTTCAAATTGACCTTTTGCGCTTTAGCCCTCGTGATGGGATGTATCCTATTGGTACCGGAATGGATATATACGGATTATCTTTTCAGCGCCGAGTTCAAAGGCATACGTAAAGTGATAGGCGGATTATCGATCGGAATCGTAGCGTTAGGCTGCAACAGCATCATCAGCCATTATTTCATCGGCAGCGGAAAGATCCGGTACAGTACGGCAAGCTCGTGCGTAGGGCTTATTGCCTTATTAATCTCCGGCTTTTTACTCATCCCGTCTTACGGGGTCGTAGGTTCCGCTATCACGACCAGTATCGCCTTTACCTCTATGCTGGTTTTCTCATTGACGGTCTTCTCCCGGCAAACACTTACACGCTGGAATGAGTTCCTTCCGAACAAAAAAGACTTCCAAGCTTGCAGAATTCATATACAAAAATCCTTGTAATTCTATCACGAATTTTATCGATAACGCCATCAAGTTCACGGAAAAGGGGACAATTACGCTTGAAATGATTTCGTGCAAGATACAGGTCTCGGGTTATCAAAACATGGACTGTACCTTATAAACAAACTCCATCCAAACCCAATAACGGATCGCTTTTCCTAAGAACATGGAGATCGCCACGACCCATATATTAGCCCGCAAGAAACCTAGAGCGACAGCGATAAAATCACCGATACCGGGAAGAAAAACAAAGAAGCCCATCCAAGAGCCTTTTCCCTTGATCCAATCCTGCACCTTCTGTAGTTTTACCGGATCGAGTTTGAGGTATTTCTCGATCCACTCTACCTTTCCCAGCATCCCCAGCCAATAGCAGCTCATTCCACCTAAGAAATTACCAAGCGTAGCAGCGATCATGCAAGGCCAATATGCCGAACCCGCCAATAATACACCCGTCAATACGACCTCGCTGCTAAACGGTAAGATCGTGGCCGCTAAGAAAGAGGCGATAAACACCCCGATATACCCGTAGGCTATAAGAAATTCCATATACGTATCATTAATAATGCGATAAACATAACTACCGAGAAATGGAACAGCCAAAAGATATATTTCCCCCGGTTCACCGTAAAAAAATGGGCGATCAAGATAGACGCCGGTACACAGGCCATTTCCAGAAATTCCTCGGACGACTGCTCATAGATAAAGAACAATCCAAACGACCAAATGGCCATGACAATCAGAAAAGAAAGAAACTGACGAGTACGCAAATTATCCTCATACTCATGTGTAACGATGTTTAATGAGGCAATGATCGTTAATCCCGCCACTAAAACAATCTGTATCCAATCTATAATTCCCGTCCCTAGTACCGCAAGGAAACGGATCTTGAATAAGGAGGTGAAAGGTATGGTAAATGCCGTGAAATCCCATTCCCAGACACACCATCCGAAAACAAACCAATAAACCGTCAAGATTCCGAACAAGGAAGCGACAAAGGTCCGGATATTCAATGTCCTGAAATTATACATCCCCAGCCAAAACAGCGGCAAGAACCAAAGGATGTGTATCCACAACAGACTTCCGATACTGATAATCAAGGATGCGTTATAAGCCTTATCCGTAGCGTCCGGGTCATGATAAGAGGTAAATAACTGATAAAGGGCCAATATCAAACAAAACACCCCGACAGATGTTGATTTCAAGGGAAAGAAATCCGGGTTTGTACTTGTCAACAAGGCATAGAAGAGAAAGGGAAGCAATGTCTTCTCACGAATCAACATCAACGCATAGTTTACCCGATGCACCAGAAACGCACCACCGGCCATCAGCAAAAAACCGATCAAATAGGTAAACAACTTTCCCGGAAAAACCAGACAAAGGGCATTCCATAAAGGAGGAGCCGTCACCTCTCCATACACGGGATAGCCTACCGAATCCACATACCCCACGATCCAACAAAAAATACAAGCGCAAAGCATGTACAAATGGGTCATAGGTGTCGCTATAGTATATCTACGTCCGTAATATGAAGTTGTTCCTCTTGCCATATACCTTATTCTTTCATATTCACATCCTAAAGGAATGAAATAAGTGGCAAAGGTATGAAAATATAACAAGTAAACTGCATCGGCCAACAAAGTTTACTAACCTTGTCATTTCAATTAACTGATTTGGCCGATGCAGCTAACAGACTTGGTCAATGCAGCCAACTGCAAATTAGCTATGTCTTTTTACCATATCACTTAAATATTATATTTACATTTGAAAAATATTCTCACAGAGCGTTGCATTGTTCAAAAAGAAACGTATATTTGTGTTGTCTGGCTAAAGAGCGGTCAGAAAAATAAAAAGAAAGCGTTTTTTGCTTTATCCTTGGTTCGAAGTCTGGAAAATTTCAAGCAAGGAGGATGAAGACAATGTAGCGCTCATTCTGTTAGTGCATGTACACGGCAAGCATTCGCTATGCCAATACATAACTTTACAGCGTGGGAATATTGTTTACTTATTCATCCTTGCAAGGTATTTCCAGACACCCGAATCAGATGAATAGAAAACAAGTCTCACGCTTACTTTGTTTTAAACCTAAAAATTTATATTACCCATAGGAGACAGAGGGAACTTTATTCAGGAAAGGACTTATGGGTACACAACGTCGGTGTTATGAGATCCAAGCCAACGTATCCCACTTGTAATTCAGGATCAAGAGGTACTCCCTCTAACAATTCATGTAAACAATTGCTCAAAGCCCTCACGGCTACTTTGTTAACGTTAAGAATAAGCCCTTAAACGTATGTTAAATTGATTATTTATGAGCAAGATTTAATATAGAGAAAACCATATAAAAGCGCTTAGATTCAAAATCTTTCTTACTATGCAACTCTAATGTAATCTACTTGTCACATGAATAGTCGTACTTTGTAATAGCTAAAAATTAAAACGATTTATGAAAAATTGCAAACATGTAGTCCCTATTCTGGGAGCCTTTTGCTTGATGGCATCTTTATCCTTTATGCCAAAGGAAGCTTGGGCAGAGTCTTCATTAGCACCTATCAGCCAGCAACAAGGCAGTTATCAGTTAACCGGTACCATCCTCGATGGAATGGGTGAACCTGTAATTGGAGCCAATGTATTGGTAAAAGGAACAACGAATGGAGTAGTAACAGACTTAAATGGAAAGTTCAGTTTACAAGTAAAGCCAAACGACATTCTACAAATCAGTTATATCGGTTATAATTCACAAGAAGTGGCAGTCAAAGGCCAACATACACTTAATATTACCCTGAAAGAAGATGTGGAATCTTTAGATGAGGTAGTGGTAGTTGGTTATGGGACAATGAAGAAGAAAGACCTAACCGGCTCTGTGAGTAGCGTGAAGGCAGATGAGCTGACAGCCTTTACCGTAGCCAACCCAGTACAGGCTTTACAAGGAAGAGTTCCCGGCGTAGTACTCTCCCAAAATACAGGTGATCCTTCCGGAGACTATTCTATTAGGATACGTGGAGTAAACTCTATCAAAGGTGACAACTCACCCCTATACATTATCGATGGTATTCCTGCCAGCACAGCCTCTATCAATACCTATGATATTGAATCTATGGAAATTTTGAAAGACGCATCCGCTACTGCCATCTATGGTTCACGTGGTGCTAATGGTGTCGTGATGATCACGACCAAGAAAGGGAAAAGTGGAAAAGCGAAAGTCTCATACGATTTTGAATATGGATTCCAAAAGCAAATCAAGAAACTGGATTTGATGGATGCCCAAGAGTGGGCCCGTTTTTATAACGAATACCTTGTAAACGCAGAGATACTGGAAACCGCTCCCTTTAGTGAAGCTGACATAACCGCCATGGGGAAAGGTATGGACTGGCAAAAAGAGTTCTTTCAAAATGCTCCCATTATGAATCATAACATCAATGTATCTGGAGGTACCGATGACCTAAAATATTTTGTCAGTGGCTCTGCCATGACTAAAGATGGTTTGATCCCGAACAGTTATTATAACAAGTACAATTTGCGTAGTAGTTTGGATATGACTATGAGCAAGATGATAACCGCTTCCGTCAGTATGGGCTACAGTATGATTAACCAGATGAACCAGTCTGATGGAGGTGGTAATGGCGGTTCATCTATGATTGGTGCTGCTTACTCCGCCTCACCAAACTTTTATCCTTATGATGAGAATGGAGATTATAAAGATCTACGCTCTTGGTACAGCTGGTCTAGCCATGAGATCAAGAACCCTTTATGTATGGCTTATGAGTCCACTTATAAAACCGTGACAAGTCTGACCAACATCAACGCCGCCTTGAACTTCAATCCGATTAAAGGCTTAAGCATACGGACCAGTTTCGGATTGGAAGGATCTGATGCCCGCTACGATGGTTACACCACCAAAAAGTATATTTACAAAAATAATACTGCCGATGTCAACCACAAGCGTAGTACGAACATCATTAACGAAGATATCGTGACCTACGATTTTTCGTTAAACAACATCCACAGTTTTAACGTAATGGGCGGCTTTACTTACCAACAAAATGTTTACAAATCGATCGCAGCCTCAGGCAACACTTTCTTGAGTGACGTTCAAGAAACGAACAACCTGTCATCAGCAGGAACAGCCAACACACCAAGTACAAACTACAGCAAATGGGTCTTGATGTCTTATCTTGGGCGTATCAACTATAGTTTATTAGGACGTTACCTCGTAACAGCCAGTTTCCGTGCTGATGGATCAAGCCGCTATTCGGAAGGATCAAGATGGGGATATTTCCCTTCTGGTGCTGTGGCATGGCGTGTGTCTGAAGAGCCTTTCATGAAAGAATTTGAAAGTATTTCAAACATGAAGTTGCGTGTTGGCTATGGAAAGACAGGCTCAACAGCTATTGATCCCTACATGACACAAAATCTACTAACCACAGGTAAGACTGCTACTGGAAGCGAGAACGTACCTTACTACTCACCCAGCAGTACCTATCCAGAAGATCTGAAATGGGAGACGACCTCGCAATGGGATGCCGGCGTGGATTTGGGATTCTTTAAACAACGTCTACGTATTACCGCAGACTACTATTATAAGAAAACCACGGATCTACTGAATACAGTATCACTTCCTTCATCATCCGGTTACAAGTCCACCGTACGTAACATCGGTAGTATAAGCAATCAAGGCGTCGAATTATTGATCGAGGGTGATGTGGTACAAAACAAGGACTTTGGCTTAACCTTACAGTTCAATATAGCTCATAATAAGAATCGCGTCGAAGAATTAGCTGATGGTAAAGATATCCTTGGCACAACTTATAGCAACTATGGATCTGGTTCCATCACAATTATCCGTGAAGGTGAGCCATTAGGAGCTTTCTATGTCTACAAAGACGCTGGTTTAGACGAGAACGGTTCTTTATCTTATGAGGATATGAACGGAGATGGCCAGTACACCGATACGGAAGACCGTTACATCGCAGGTTCTCCTTTCCCTGATTTTACATATGGTTTGAACTGTGGTATCCGCTATAAGAACTGGGACTTCAACTTCTTTTTACAAGGCAGTCAAGGTAACGACGTGTTTAACTTGAGTGAGATGCGAAACTACAGCTATGGCCAAGGCATGAATATTGAGCGTAAAGTATACTACGAGAGTTGGCGAGAAGGTCAAGACAACAGTCATGCTGCCTATCCCAAGATCAATGCCGTTGGTTCACTGAAATACTCTGACCGCTTTATCGAGAATGGTTCCTATCTGCGTCTAAAAAACATCAGTTTAGCTTACAATCTGCCATGTGACAAGTGGGCTACCAAAAATTGGCTAAACGGTATTCGTATCTTCGTTAGCGCACAGAACTGGTTGACATTAACGAAGTATAAAGGTGTAGATCCTGAAGTTAGCTCAAAAGGCAGCGACGTGAATGCAGGTATAGACCATTTGACTTATCCAAACAGTAAAACCCTTTCCATGGGTGTGAGTGTTAAATTTTAAAATAAGCGAAAACAATGAGACATCTAATAATAATAAGCGCAATGGCCGGAGTTACTCTACTAACAGCTTGTGACAACGCCTTAAATGAGACCGATTATACTTATTCGATCTCAAGCGAGACATTTTATAATACTGTAGAAGAAGCAAATGCTGCGGTATTAGCACCGTTAGACGCAATGCGGTCAGCCTATAATTCAAACTTCTTCGCCACATTAGAGATCAATACAGAATATTGTTATCCAAAAGGAGTTTATCAAACATACAAACAATACAATGGCTTTGTGAACGCAACACATATGAATCGGAGTGATTCAAACTGGCAGAGCCTCTATAAGGCTATTATGTTCTGTAACACCGCTATCGAGCGGATACCTAACGCTACAAAGATGACCGAAGAGGAAAAGGTGGCCTATCTGGGAGAGTTACGCTTTTTACGAGGCTTCAACTACTTTAATCTCGTGAAATACTGGGGTGGTGTACCTTTGAAAACAGATAAAAATATCACAGAGTGGAATATTCCCAAGAGTAGCAAAGAAGAAGTATACAACTTCATAATCGAAGATTTAAAATATGCTTTAGATAATTGTCCTGACAAAAAACGTTATTTGGCTACTCCAGATAAAAATACCGTACGGGTCTGCCTAGCAGATGTATATATGCATACAGGAGATTATATCGAGGCAAAAAAGCTAAGTGGAGAAGTGGTGAACAGTGGTACATACCAATTAGTACAAGTTGCGGAACCACGTGACTTTGACAAGGTATTTGGCGCAGACTTGACCACCTCTACAGAGGAGATATTCTACATCAAGACTTCACGTATTGATGGTAAGACATGGGACTACCTATCCTATACCTCACATCCAAAGTATGAGTTCGTTCCCGGTAAAACCATGTTAAATGGTAACGGCTATTACACGCACTATACAGACCTGCGTAACCATATCATCAAGAGCTGGGACACGAATGACCTACGTTACGGTATGAACATAGGTTTTTATGTATTCGGCAAAGACGCTTACGGTGAATATACTTGTCTACTCACAAAATATACGGATCCGAACGCACAAGGTAATGGCGCAAATGTATCTATTCCTTTGATCCGCTATACAGATGCTATGCTGATCTACAGTGAGGCTTGTGCCCGTGTTGCCAATGCCCCAACTACGGAATCCATTGAAATGTTAAACCAATTGCGCCGACGTGCCTATGGCAAAGATCCTAAAGTACCTAATGCTGAACTGGACTATAAGTTGAGTGATTACGCCAGTATGACCGCTTATATGGATTTACTATTAAAAGAAGAGACTTATGAACACTTCAATGAGGCAAAGCACTGGGACTTCATAGTCCGTCAAGGTCGTGCTCAAGAACTGGTAGGTAAGTACTTTAATGTGGAGACCGGTGAATATACACAGATTCAAGAACGTCATTATTTATGGAAAATACCAGACAGCGAATTCAATTATAACAAAGCAATGGATCAAGTTAAAGATCAGAATCCGGGTTATACCAGCTCCAATTAAAAAAGAAAAAGATAAATTTGTAACAAACCAGTCCCGGGTTACTTACGCCCGGGACAAAACAAATCAGATATATTATGAACAGAAACAAATTTTTAAAGACATTATCCGCAGTCTGCATCTCCACTCTCTTAATCTCTTGCGGACAAAAAAAAGAACAGAAACCATTACGTCTACTCTACTGGAATATACAAAACGGTATGTGGTGTGGACAAGATGATAATTACGAGAAATTCACGACTTGGGTAAAACAACAAGATCCTGATATTTGCGTATGGTGTGAGGCTCAAAGCATCTATAAAAATGGTACTGCGGATCCTTTGGATTCCCAAGAACGTTTTCTGGTAGATAATTGGGGAGTATTAGCCAAACGGTACGGACACCCTTACTGGTACATAGGCGGACATCGGGATAATTACCCGCAGGTCATCACCTCTAAGTATCCGATCGAAAATATAAAAAAAATAATAGGTGAGGAGCCAAACCAAGTAGTAACCCACGGTGCCGGTTGGGCAAAGATCATTGTAGACGAAAAGGTTTTAAATATAGTAACACTACACACATGGCCACAACAATGGGCTTTTCGCACTGAAGACCAAGAAGCAAGTAAAGCTGAAAACGGTGGTGATAAATACCGTCGCATGGAAATAGAGTATATTTGTAAGCACACCATTGGTACTAGCACGAATGCTACCAACGAATATTGGATGATGATGGGTGACTTCAACAGCCGCAATCGCACAGA
>OCHO01001066.1_pt1 | contig 18896 bp, 20 predicted proteins | sample 1538441 | NCBI WGS metagenome assembly OCHO01 (sample SAMN04571691, study PRJEB22368) | human gut metagenome | biome: human gut; material: stool | host: Homo sapiens | place: Luxembourg | collected 2012-06-29
AATGATTGCCTGCGGCTCTTCAAATCTCGGGTTGTCCGATGTGATGATCGTAAAGTCGGATAATTTACCGGATACTTCGCCCATCTCATATCGTCTTGTCTTAGATCTGTTGCCACCGCAGCCGAATACGGTCACGATTCTTTCCGGATGATAATCTCTTAATGTATCCAGAAGACTTTCGAGTGCCATGGCATTGTGTGCATAGTCGATCATCAATGTAAAGTCATCAGATACTTTGATCATCTCGATACGGCCTTTGACTCTTGCAACCTTCAGCGCCTTCTTAATATCTTCTACCGGCACACCGAAATGTCTGCATACAGCAATTGCTGTCAGTGAGTTATATACACTGAAGTCTCCGGGAATGTCGATCTCTACATCAAAGTCCATAAGTCCTGCTACATGATACTGTACTCCAAGGTATCCAGGTCTTGAGATGTGCTTTACATCCGTTGCACGAATATCTGCTTTTTCAGAAAATCCAAATGTTTCCACTTTGCATGTTGCGTCTTTGAATATATCTTCGAACCATTTATCATCTACATTACCGATTCCGATCTTACACTGCTTGAATAACAGGCTCTTACAATATTTATATTCATTGAAATCTTTGTGCTCATTCGGTCCGATATGATCTTCTCCAAGGTTCGTAAAGATTCCGATCTCAAATGGAATTCCTGCGGTACGATCCAGTTTCAGCCCCTGTGAAGAAACTTCCATAACTACACATTCGCAGCCTTCTTCTACCATCTCTGAAAAATATTTCTGAATGGTATAAGATTCCGGCGTTGTATTATTTGCCGGGATACTCTTATCTCCGATGATTGCCTCAATCGTACCGATCAGTCCGACTTTGATGCCGACTTCTTCCAGAATGGATTTCACCATATAGGTTGTCGTTGTCTTTCCTTTTGTTCCTGTGATACCGATGACTTTCAGCTTCTCTGCCGGATATCCGAAATATGCTGCCGAAGTTAATGCCAGTGCGTAACGGGTATTCTCTACCTTAATGACTGTCAATCCTTCCGGTGCTTCTACATCTTTTTCTACGATCACAGCCGCTGCTCCTTTTTCCGCAACCTGCTGTACATAAGCATGTCCGTCGGAAACCGCTCCGCTGATGCATACGAACACGCTTCCTTCTGTCACTTTACGGGAATCGTTGATCAGTTCTGTGACTTCAATCTGGTCGTCTCCCTGTACTACTTCATATTCTAAACGTTCCAGTAACTGGGTTAATTTCATCTGATTGCCTCCTATTTTCCTACAATATCATAAGTATACCATCATTTTTCCATGCAGCAAAGGAAAAATTATGTTATAGTAATAGTTAGAATATTTTGAAAAAATAAGAAAAGGGGAATGTAACTTATGAAAGCTTATGAAAGATTACTGAAATATGTCGTTGTCCGTACACCAAGTGACGAAAACAGCGAAACTGTACCATCTTCTGTATGCCAGTTCGATCTTGCAAGACTTCTGGAAGCGGAAATGAAAGATCTTGGACTGACGGATGTTGTTCTGGATGACCAGTGTTATCTGTATGGCAAGCTTCCGGCTACCGCAGGTCTGGAGGACAAACCGGCGATTGGATTCATCGCACATATGGACACTGTATCTGATTACTGTGACCATGATATCAAACCAATCGTTACTGAAAATTATGACGGTGGCGAGCTTAAGCTTGGAACAAGTGATACTGTATTAAGTCCTAAGAACTTCCCACATCTGGAAAGTCTTAAGGGACGTACACTGATCACCTCCGATGGAACAACGGTTCTCGGTGCAGACGACAAAGCCGGAATTGCTGAGATCTTAACTATGATCGAACGTGTTCAGGAAGAAAAGATTCCTCACGGACCTCTGTGCGTTGCATTTACACCGGATGAAGAGATCGGTACCGGTGCTTCTCACTTCAACGTAGAACAGTTTGGTGCAGACTATGGATACACACTGGACGGTGATACCGAAGGTGAGATCCAGTACGAGAACTTCAATGCTTGTAAGGCTGATTTTGTGATCAAAGGATTCAACGTGCATCCTGGCTCTTCCAAAGATACCATGATCAATGCAAGTCTTGTAGCTATGGAAATCAACAACGCACTTCCATCTATGGAAACACCTCGCGGAACAGAAGACTATGAAGGATTTTATCATCTGGTAAGTATGTCCGGAGAAGTTGCGGAAGCTGAACTTCATTATATCGTAAGAGACCATGACAAAGATCTCTTTGAAGCGAAGAAAAAGACTTTAAAATTAATCGAGAAAGACATGAATGAAAAATGGGGCGAAGGTACTGTAACACTTACCATTTCTGAACAGTACCGTAACATGGCTGAGATTATCTCCACCTGTATGCATCTGATTGACAATGCGAAAAAAGCATGTGAAAATGCAGATGTGACACCACTTGTACTTCCGATCCGCGGCGGTACAGACGGATGCCAGTTAAGCTTCAAGGGACTGCCTTGCCCGAACCTTGGAACAGGCGGACATGCTTATCACGGACCTTATGAACATATTACTGTAGAGGGTATGGATAAGAGTGTGGATGTGGTTACAGAGCTTGTAAAATTATATGCAGAATAAATATTCTCTTTTCAATGTAAGAAGACCAGCCGGTAATTGGCTGGTCTTCTTATTTTTATATTTGTTTTAAAAAGTCCATGGGCCGTTTCCGGAGCCTTTTACTGGATAGAAGATTTTTTCAAAAATCTTTTCCAAGGAACCGCTTATTCCACGTTAAAACACGCACCGGTAACTGCATATGGAAGCAACATCCGGAATATCGGTCTCCTTATCGGATCACTGATTTCGATATTATTCAGTAAGCGGTTCAGTATTAAAAAAATCCGTTTCGGCAAACAAGTTCTGGTATCTGAAGGATATTACAAATAGAAAAAGTGTATGGTCTTTCACATTTGACCATACACTTCTTTATTTTACAGTTCAATATCCGGAATTTCTTCCTTGAATCCCTCTCCCACAACTTCATTGGATTCTACGATGATTGTAAATGCTTTCGGGTCGATGGTATGCACCATCTTTTTAATAGTATACATTTGCTTATTATTACATGCACACATTACGACGTCTTTGTTTTTCTTAGAGTAGCTTCCCATTCCTTTCAGAATTGTGGAACCTCTTCCTGAGTAGGCATCTATCTGTTCTGCGATCTCGGCACCTTTATCGGTTACGATCAGGGTCATCTTTCCTTCGTCAATACCATACATGATTCTGTCCATTACCATTGCCATCAGATAAGTAACGATGACACCGTAGATCAGGCCGTCCACATCCTTGAATACCAGTACTGTTCCAAGGATGATCGTGCAGATATCAAGAACAAATGTAATGATTCCAAGTGTAATGTGTGGTTTTACTTTCTTGATCGCTACGCTGATGAAGTCCTGTCCGCCTGTTGAAGAACCTCTCATGAAGATCATAGCGTATCCGATTCCACATAACACACCCATGCACAGAGCGGCCAGCAGTCTGCTGCCGTTATAGACTGGGAACAGTGGTGCTACGTAGTCCATCAATAATGACGAAATGATCATCGATTTCATAGATTTTAAGAAAAATTCTTTTCCTAAAAATTTATAACAGAAGATTGCAACAGGTACGTTCAGAATAATGGTTCCGGCACCGACCGGCAATCCGAATATGTGATACAGAATGATCGCGATACCGGAAAATCCGGCTACCGGGAAATCTGCATTCAGCGCAAAGTTATAGATACCAACTGCGATGATCATACCTGCTACGATATCCACAAGGATATCAATGAATAATTCTTTCCAATTTACATTTTTCATTTCCATTCCTCCTAGATTTATTTTTACATTTTCCGCGGACATACATCTCACGACTAACGTCGTTCGATGATTGTCCGCTTTCTTCATTTATGGACAAACAAAGAAAGCAGCCACAAATTATATGTAAATATAATTCGCAACTGCTCTTATATTCATAACTATAGCAAATTTCATTATGGTTGTCAAGGATTTTTCCTTTACCATCCCTTTTTTACAATCCCATCCCCATATTTTCCTTCTAATTTCTTCAACGCCTCTTTCAGATTTTTCTTTTTCTTCCTCGTCTCTTCGGATTCGAACTTCATATCGAACAGACTCAACTGCTCCGGTTCGCTTTCTTCCGATAACTTGGACGTCCGGATTCCAAGAAGTCTGATAGGTTCCCCACTCCACAATTCGCGGAACAGTTCGATAGATGCCTGATAAATATCCTGATCCTGGTTCGTCTGTCTCTCCATCTGCTTCTGATGAGACATCTGATTAAAAGTGTGATACTTAATTTCTACGCTCACCATTCCGGCTTTTTGTCCGGCTTTTCTCAACCGTCGTCCCACACTTACAGCCAGATCTTTCAATACCGGCAATGCCTCTGCTTCTGTTATCAGATCTTTGGGAAGTGTCGTGGAATTGCCGACTCCTTTTGCCTCTGCACGGACACTTTCCACTTCCGAATCATCCAGCCCGTTGGCAAATTCCCATAGCTTTCTTCCATGGCTTTTCAAATGCAGTTCCAAAATTGCCGGATCCGTATTCGCCAGATCTCCGATCGTATAGATTTCAAGTTTCTTCATCGTCTCTACACTGGAACGGCCTGCCATGAATAATTCTCCGATCGGCAGCGGCCACATTTTCGCCGGGACTTCTTCTGGGAATAAGGTATGCACTTTATTTGGTTTTTCAAAGTCAGATGCCATCTTTGCCAGGACTTTTCTGGAAGATATCCCCACATTCACCGTGAATCCAAACCTTTTATACACCTCATCTTTGATTTCAGACGCACCTTCCACCGGAGATGTGAACCGGTCCGCAATCTCTGTAAAATCCATATAACATTCATCCACACTGACCTGTTCTATATGTGTCGTGTAAGTACGTAAAAATTCCATCAGCTTTCTGCTATATTCACGGTACATCTGATGATCCGGCAGATAGGTCTTAAGATTCGGACACTTACGAAAGGCATTCGCAACAGGTTCCCCCGTACGAATGCCATATTTTTTTGCCGAAATGGATTTGGCCAGTACGATACCGTGGCGGGACTTCTGGTCTCCGCCAATGATCGCAGGTATCGTCCGGATATCCACCCCGGCTCCGTTTTTCAATTGTTCTACTGCTGTCCAGCTAAGATAAGCTGAATTGACATCTATGTGAAATATTATTCGCACACGCTCTGACTCCTTGCCACAAGCTTACCGTCTTCTACGTCTATGATGATCGTATCCTGTGCTCCAACGTCACCTTGCAGCATCAGTTTTGCTGCCAGTGTATCGACATGTTTCTGGAGGAATCTCTTCAGTGGTCTTGCACCATAGTTCGGATCGTATCCTCCGTCTACGACATATTTCTTCGCATCTTCGGTCAGGAAGATTGAAATCTCACGATCAGCCAGACGTTTGTTGACATCAGCTACTAATAAGTCAATAATGTCATAAATATTGTCTTTCGTCAATGGTTTGAACATGATCGTCTCATCCAGACGGTTCAGGAACTCTGGTCTGAAGTGTGCTCTTAAGTCTTCCATTACCGCATTCTGGCTCTCCTGGCTGATGTTGCCATTTTCGTCCATACCATCCAGCAGATACTGAGATCCAATATTGGATGTCATGATCAGGATCGTATTCTTAAAGTCCACGGTACGTCCCTGTGAATCGGTGATACGTCCGTCATCTAATACTTGTAACAAGATATTGAATACATCCGGATGTGCCTTTTCTACCTCATCAAACAGTACAACCGAATAAGGTCTTCTTCTGACTGCCTCGGTAAGCTGACCGCCTTCATCGTATCCAACATATCCCGGAGGCGCTCCGATCAGACGTGACACAGAATATTTCTCCATGTACTCACTCATATCGATACGTACCATGTTGTTCTCATCGTCGAACAGATTCTCTGCCAGTGCTTTGGCAAGCTCTGTCTTACCTACACCGGTAGGTCCAAGGAACAGGAACGAACCGATTGGTTTGCTCGGGTCTTTGATTCCTGCTTTGGAACGGATGATGGCTTCTGTTACCAGTTCTACCGCTTCATCCTGTCCGATGACTCTCTTATGCAGTTCATCACCTAAATGTAAAGTCTTGCTTCGTTCGCTTTCATTTAACTTGGCAACCGGAATTCCTGTCCAGCGGGATACGATTCTTCCGATCTCTTCGTCATTGACACTTTCGTGTACGAGAGACAGATCTTCGTCTTTTACCTTTGCTTCTTCCTCTTCTAACTGTTTCTGAAGCTGTGGCAGTTTGCCATACTGAAGTTCTGCTGCCTTCTCCAGATCATAGGAATGCTGTGCTCTTTCGATGTCTTTATTGACCTGCTCAATCTCTTCACGTAGTTTCTGTACACGTTCGACACCGACTTTTTCATTGTCCCACTGTGCTTTCTTACCGGCAAATTCATCTCTAAGCTCTGCCAGTTCCTGCTGTAAGTGTTCCAGACGTTCTTTACTTAACCGGTCATCTTCTTTCTTAAGAGCCGTCTCTTCAATCTCCATCTGCATGATCTTACGGTTCAGCTCATCCATCTCTGCCGGCATAGAATCCAGTTCTGTCTTAACCAATGCACACGCCTCATCTACAAGGTCGATAGCCTTATCCGGAAGGAAACGGTCGGAAATGTAACGGTCAGATAATGTTGCAGCTGCTACCAGGGCACCATCTGTGATCTTCACACCATGGAATACTTCATAACGCTCTTTCAATCCACGAAGGATAGAAATGGTATCTTCAACGGTGGGTTCTTCTACCATAACCGGCTGGAAACGTCTCTCAAGTGCGGCATCCTTTTCAATATACTGACGGTATTCATCCAGTGTCGTTGCACCGATACAGTGGAGTTCACCTCTTGCCAGCATAGGTTTTAACATATTGCCGGCATCCATGGCTCCGTCTGTCTTACCTGCTCCGACAATGGTGTGTAACTCATCGATGAACAGAATGATTCTTCCGTCACTGTTCTTGACTTCTTCGAGTACTGCTTTCAGACGTTCCTCGAATTCACCACGATATTTGGCACCTGCTACCAGAGCACCCATATCCAAGGAGAAGATTGTCTTCTCTTTCAGTCCTTCCGGTACATCACCGCGTACAATACGCTGTGCAAGACCTTCTACAACTGCTGTCTTACCTACACCAGGTTCACCAATCAGGACCGGGTTGTTCTTCGTCTTACGGGAAAGGATTCTGACCACATTACGGATCTCGGAATCACGTCCGATAACCGGATCCATCTTCTGTTCTCTTGCTCTTTCTACCAGATCGGTACCATATTTGTTCAACGTATCATAGGTATCTTCCGGGTTATCGCTGGTCACTCTCTGATTACCTCTGACGGTTGATAATGCCTGTAAAAATCCTTCTCTCGAAATTCCCACTTCACGTAAAAGTGCCTTCATATCTTTACTTGCATATTTCATCATTGCCAGGAAAAGATGTTCTACAGATACATATTCATCTCCCATAGCTTTTGCTTCGTCTTCACCGTGTACCAGTGCATTGTTCAGATCCTGTCCGACATACTGCTGTCCGCCCTGGACTTTCGGACGTTTCTGAATGGCTTCTTCTACTCTGTTAATGATGAGGTTCTTATCAAGCCCCATCTTTTCCATCAGTTTCGCGATCAGGCTATCATCCTGTGTCAGCAACGCATAGAGCAGATGCTCCTGTGCAATCTCTTGGTTGCCATAGTCCATTGCAATACGTTCACAGTTCTGAACAGCCTGCAGTGATTTCTGTGTAAATTTATTTATATTCATATAGACAACCTCCTTTTCACTCTTGTTCTATTTGCAATATAACATTACATCGTTTTATTAGCACTGTCAACCCTCGAGTGCTAATTTTGTTGTATTTTTTTGCCACAGAAGGATTGCTCCCACCGTGGCAACGGTTCTTACCTTATTTAATTATCCCTCAATGGAAATATAATTTTTCTTTTCTTCCACTGGTTTTGCTTCCTCTTTCGGAACACTGAAGGAGAGGATTCCGTTCTCGTATTTCGGATGTACATCCTCTACGGTTACGTGTTTTCCTACATAGAAGCTTCTGCTCATGCTGCCTGCATAACGCTCTTTTCTGATGTAGTTACCTTTCTTGTCTTCCTCATCTTTGTCCAGTCCTTTGGCTGCGCTGATGGTAAGCACTCCATCATTCAGCTCCATCTGAATTTCATCTTTCTTAAATCCCGGAAGATCCATATCTACTTCATAACCTTTCGCGGTTTCTTTTACATCTGTCTTCATTAAATTCTTTGCATGTTTTCCATACAGTTCTTTGTCTACATCCGGAAATGCAGGTAATCTGAAATCGTTCATAAAATCATCAAATAAGTTTTCTCCAAAAATACTAGGCATCATCATAAGTCATTTCTCCTTCCAAATGTTTAAAATGTATTGTTAGCATCATCGGATAATTCCTGGATGTTGTTTGCTGGAACTTCTGGAGTTTCGATTCGGAATCATATCTTTGATTCTTTATCTTTCTTCCTTTGTTCTATTTGTACTATAACACACTTTGTTAGCACTGTCTAGAGGTGAGTGCTAATTTTTTGTTTTTTTTTTGCAACACTTGATTTTACAGGGTTTGCAACACTTTTCAATGTTATACTCCAAAATGTAAGATTTACGCTCGCAAATACTGCATCTATAAAATAATAATTTTTCTGTTGAGAAATTTAATATCTAAAAAACTATGGAATCAGAAATAATCATGTTCAAAAAATGTTACTCCAACTAGTAAATTTTACAGATACACAACTCCGTGGTATCTGGAACTGTCTACAAACTACCTACAATGAATTACTCAGCAAATCCTATCAAAAAAAGGAAAAAAGCCTACCATTATCCGTAGAATACTCCACAGATAATAGTAGGCTTGACTCACTCATTAACAGTTACCTGCATTACCGTTACAGCCATGCTTATCTTCACCACAATGATGTTCTCCGCAGGAATGCTCGTGTTCATGATGGGTGCAATGCACTTCCGGATTATAGTTCAGGTTTCCGGCTATATAATTTTCTGTCTACAAAATTTCCTTTTCTTTTTGACATTATATTGCCGATAACAAGCTTAAGCTGCTTTTTGCCGTCACTCAGCCATTTATCAACTCTATTCTTATTCGTAAGGTCAAATACCGGTGTCCATGTATCCGGCATAATCACACTATAGTAGGCATCAAAGCAAAATATCTGCTGCCTTTTGCTTATAATACGGAAAATTAGAAGCAATTATACGATATTAATACGTTTTCCCACCAATACCGCCGCAACCGGCATCACCACTACACAGGCGATCGCACCAAATATCATTGATACACAATTCTGGAACAATATTTTCGAATTTAATAATGTTTCCAGTGTATAATCCTGCATCTTCAGATAAGAAAATAATAATAGTGATTCTCCAAGATACGCAAATAACAATGTATTCACCGTTGTCCCGATTACTTCTCTTCCGATCTGCATTCCACTTTCTACAAGTTCTGTCAGTTTCATCTCCGGTTTGTGAATACTGACCTCGTAAACGGAAGTGGTAACCGTAAGTGCCATATCTAACACAGCACCTAACGTGCTGAGTATGATCACAGCTGTCGCAACATTTCTCATATTAATATCCAGATTCATATTGTAATATAATACATCATCTTCCGCAGCCTGGATTTCATTCAGTCCTCCTGCCTCACTTCTCCACACCACCATATAGATAAAGAAGAACAAGACCGCCATTGTAATCAATACGGCTGTAAATGCACTCTTCGTCTTTTCATTGGTACCATTTTGATAAAATAATGTGACACATGAAATGATGATTCCTACTCCGACCGTAACCAGAAGTACCGGTGCTCCCGCTGCCATCAGCCAGATAGCCAGGCTAAGCAGCAGCATATTTCCAACCAGTGATATCAATGATATCACACCTCTGTCCCCGCCAATAATCATGATCAAAAATAACAGGATGAATCCCAGTATCATCAACATATCTTCTTCACCTTTCTTATCGTTAATTTCATCATCACAGATGTGATCAGGATAGATACTGGTATTGCCAGTACAATTCCAATACTCTCTATGAAAAATCTGCATAATTCACACGGAATATGTAATTTGATGATCGTCATAAACCGGACACTGTTATTCATCCTGATCACACACATCGGAATCAGGCCACAGCCAAACACGAACAACAATACATTGATCATCGTTCCCATAATATCATATCCAATCTCTCTTCCGGACCGGAATAACTCCCGGAATGTAACTTCTGGCCGCTTCGTAACAATTTCACTCAAAGCTGCCGCAATTGCCACTGCAACATCCATGATTGCTCCAAGTCCGGATAACAGGATCTCCGCATGAAAAATCTCATCCGGATTATCAATGCTACCCAAATATTCCATCGTAGAATAATCCAGTTCTGCGGTATGACTGATCACTACCTCAAATATTCCCATGATCATTGCCAGTATACATAGTGTTGACAATAAGGCCGCCCATGTTTTCCTGTGAAGTCCATTTAATCCGATCAATGTAGCAATTGCAAAGAAGAGTACCATTTTATTACAGATTGCTACAACATCCGCATCATCACCGCTTTTTAAAAATCCTACTGAAAATATCACAATATTGATTCCAACCGTTATAATCGTGAGCACGCCTTTCTTTCCTGCGATTGTCATCAGTGCAAATATTAAAAGTCCAAGCAAAACAACAAGTTCTGTATCTCTTTTTACGCTCTGTATGCTGGATCCCACATTACTTTCAGACCCGTTCAGCAATACTTTATCCCCTTTGTGATATTTCTGTTTTAACATTCCTGTATAGGTATATTCGTTAGAAAAATCAACGATTTTCCCCTTATTCGTTCCATTTAATATCACACCCCGGATTTTTTGCTTATATTTGATTTCCTGTGTTCCGCGGGTGCTTTTATTCTCTCCTGCTATGCTTGTCTCTACTTTTGTAAGTTTTGCAATTGGTGTCTGATACAGCCATGCATCATTCATGACAAATATAACTGCAATCAGATATATCAGACCAAATACTCCATATAATTTTGCTCTTTTGCTTTTCTTTACATATTCCGTTATCTTCGTTGCAACCTGTTTCATTCTTATCATCTTTTCATTTTTTATTTTACCTGCATCTCTGTCTCATCTTTGGGATATTCATCCGGATATACATGTGACACATCTCCCCAGACAAACTCCAGTCCCTGTGAACAGCAGGCCAGTGCATCTTTTATAATGCTATAATGATAGTATGTTCCAGTTTTTTCGTTTTGTCCAGTATAATATAAGCCATCGATGCAAAGTGTCTTTCCAATATATTTATCTGGTTCTACCATCAGCTGATAAAAAGCAGCATAGACCATATCTTTATTCATATTTGTAAGGTCATAATCAACATCACTGCCTGGTGTCTGTTGCCCTCCCTGTTCCTTCGATTCCTGGCTGTTCTCTTCCTGCTGTTTTTTCGTTTCTTTACGTTTTGTATTCTGAGTTTCTTTTTTTTCTGTCTTTTCCTTTACGATTTTATCCACGGAAGAGCCTATAGTAATCTTCTTGCTTTCTTTTTTTACACATCCAGCTATATTTATCATGCAAAAGAGCATACAAACGCCAAGAATAATCCATTTTTTTCTTCTCATATCATCTTCTCCCCATCATCCGTCCTGCTACACAACTGATAAAGAATGCTGCCATATCTGCAGCCACGATAGTCGAACCAACCGGTGTTCCGGCAAGTATGGATAACAAAATTCCTATAACCGCACAGATAACGGACAATATCACCGAGCACAAAGTTACACAAAAAAAGTCTTAAACACACGCACAGACAGGACAGTCTTCTCCTGTGCATTTATGATTTTCTTCTTTGACAATATAGAAAAGAGAAGCCAATGTCACGAATATAAAGATGATGCTAAACCATGCTGCAAGATGTTTTCTTTTTTCCGTAGTCATATCCTTCTCCTTTCTCATTAACGTTCTTATTTTGGTTTAAGTGTTTTTTCTACACTCATTACAGATTCCATAGAAGACAGTACGTTTGGGATCTAATTGAAAATCATGATGTTCTGTCATGTGTCTGCTCAGGCATTCAATCTCATCACATTGAATATGAATCAGTTTTCCACATTTTTCACACTTGCAATGATAGCAGCTCTCATAATCAGATGTCTCACTCTCTCCTATGTACTCAAAGCAGGCACTGTTTGTACCTTCTACCACATATTTCTCAACCAAACCTTCTTTTACCATCTTTTCCAGCTGCCGGTATATTGTTGTCGTTCCGACTGCAATTTCACGGTCTTTGAAGTATTCTCTGATTTCCTGTACAGTAACATGCTGTCCCTGCACGGATTGCAGAAAAGTATGTTACTCAGTCATCTGTTTTATCTTATATCTGGCTTTTGCCATTTTGACCTCTCCTTTTCAATTTGGAAATCATTTTTAAATTATCTTCATTAGCCCCGGATACTTTTCTGTCCCCACAGATCTATCTGCACTCCATAATAACCGCTTCACATCTGCCATATCCAAGCTGTGAACTGTTCAGACACAACGTGTAATTGCTGGCCTTTCCCCACTTCTGCCCGGTATAAAAGTTATAATTTGTCATGCGCCTTTTATCTGTATCTGCTATCAGCTTTACAGCCTCCTGCTCACTGACATGATATAACCTGCTGATACGCTGTATCTTTTCCGGCATATCTCCATGAATAAACACATTCAGCACATCATCCCTGTCTTTCAGTATAAAATCTGCATTTCTTCCTATAATAACGCAAGATTCCTTATCCGCAAGTTCCAGAATCACCTTCCTCTGTGCTTCATATACCATATCTTCCAAAGATTTTCCCGTGATATCCCGTCCGGCAAATGCATAGGCAAACAGTCCTTTCTTTGGCGATAATTCGGCACTTTCCTGAATATAATCCGGTGACAGTCCTGATTCTTCCGCTATCTGATTGATGATATTTTTATCGTAATAAGCAATTCCCAGCTTCTTTGCCACTTCCTCGCCGATGAAACGTCCGCCGCTTCCAAATTCTCTGCTGATCGTAATGATTCGTTTTACCATTCCTGTTTCCTCCTTACTTTAAAACCTTGTTTTTTCTGATTCTCTTTAAGAATACATATCCCACCAGACATGCAATCACTTCCGTGATCGGGAATGCCCACCAGATTAATGCAACTCCCATCTGACCATTTCTGGCAAATATAGAAAAAATTCCAGCCAGTGGTAAGATAATTACAAGCTGTCTCAGAAGTGAGATAACCAGTGATTCCATACCACTGTTCACTGCCTGATAGATTCCCTGATAAGCAACATTAATTCCTGCAAACAAGAAACTTAAAGAAATGACTCTCATTGCACTGATAAAATATGCTCTCGACTGTCCGGCATTAAACAGCGTCGCAAATGCCCCTGGGAAAATCTCTGTGATTGCAATACCCAGAATCATCAATGCAACCGTATAGATCAGACCATATTTGATTCCATCCTGGATTCTCTTCTTGCTTCTCATTCCATAAGCAAATGCAATGATCGGTGTGATTGCATCTCTGAGTCCAAATGCGAGGAACAGCACAAACTGTTGAACCTTATAGAATAATCCATAAGCTGTCTGTGCAGATGGATTGAATTTCAGAATCAGATTCATTACATATACCATAATAGACATCAATGCCTGTGCAATGATGGCCGGAAGGCCAATCGCATAGATTTCTTTTATAATGCCTGCATCCGGCTTCATGTATTTCACATCATGCTCAAATTCTTTATTCAGCTTTATCTGGAAAACAAGCAGTAAAACTGCAGATGCTATCTGACCAATTACTGTCGCATAAGCTGCACCTTTTACTCCCATTTCCGGAACCGGACCGATACCATAGATCATAATTGGATCAAGAATGATATTTACAACAGCTCCGACTACCTGTCCGATTGTGGAATAAAGAGATCGTCCTGTCGCCTGGAGTAATTTTTCAAATAGTGAAAAGAAAATGATTCCAAAAGAAATCACACAGCATATCCTCAGATAACTGACTCCCATTTCAAGTACTTCTGCATCTGTGGTCTGAGATGAAATATAAGCTTTCACTCCAAAAATTCCAAATAACAGACATACCACATAAATAATCACACCAAGGAACAGACTGTTTCCTGCTACCTTTGCTGCTTTCTTACTGTTTCCCTGTCCCAGTGTTCTTGCAAGAAGTGCATTAGTTCCTACACCGGTTCCGATTCCCACTGCAACCATCAGCATCTGCACCGGAAATACTAAAGTCAGTGCATTTAGTGCCGCTTCACTGCCCGTTTTCATATTTCCCACAAACGCACTGTCTACAATGTTATAAACCGCCTGTAATGCCATAGATAAAATCATGGGGATTCCCATCTGGATCATCAGCTTATTTACCGGCATGTCTTTCATCTTGTTACTTTCTGCCATTTTGTTTTCATTCCTCCCTTTTCTGCACAAAAAAATGCAGCTCTGTCGTATAAGTTGGACTTACGCTGACAGGCTACACACTTTTTCATGACAAATATTATGTTTTAACAAATAAAAAACGAGCAGCAGGTAAACTGGATTTACGCTTACTCGCTACTCGTTTGTGACTATTATATTTCCTGTTTTTCCAAAAGTCAAATAAATTTTTTCTGGTATTTTCCCCGAAAAATTATTGTAAAACCTTTGAACTCACATCCGTCTCAAACATCGGAAGATAACGAAGTTGATACGATTTATTTTCCATGTATCACGCTCCTTACATTCTTAAATACACTTTCATGAGAAAGTCTTTCCTCAGTTGCTGCCGCCTGCCTGTCTGCTTCATCAAGTTTCATTTCTACATTGTTAGTAAGACTTGCATACTCTTCTAAACTTAAAACTACCATAGAACCATAACCATTCTTCGTTAAATACACAGGATTCCCACTATTTACAATTGTCTCAATTTCAGGAAATTTGTTTCTTAAATCAGAAACTGGTCGAATTTGAATCATTTCTTCCTTTCATTTTTATTATCTATATTTTATCATAATCACAATAATATTTTTATTTTTTACTTATTTTCTTCTCCTGCTTTCCAAGATAAATATAAAATCCAACATTCAGCACAATTCCCACCATCGTCGATACCGGCGCCGCAAGACCAATCTTCGTAAGGCTCGCATCCGGTTGGATACTCATGACATATGCAAATGGAAGACGTACCAGCAAGGTCTGGATCAATCCCTGTGTCATTACCCAGACCGTCTTATTATTACCATTGAAGTATCCGACCATACTGAACAGGATCGCTGTCACGATTGTCTCCAGTGCAAATCCTTTCAGATATGCATAGCCTTTCTGGATAACGGCTGCATCTGTCGTAAAGAATCCTGCGAGCATATCGCCTTTTAACATCACCAGTAAGAATACCATGCATCCCACAACCAGGCCGACACCGATTCCGGTGAACATGGATTTCTTCGCACGTTTCGTCTTTCCTGCTCCGATGTTCTGGGATACGAAAGATGCCATCGACTGCATCAGCGCACTTGGAACCAGCATCGCAAAGTTGACGATCTTGCATGCAACACCGTAACCTGAAGAAGCTTCCAGACCAAGCCGGTTTACGAATGCACAAAGTGCCAGGAAGGACATCTGTGTCAAAAACTCCTGCAGTGCAAGCGGCAGCCCAATCTTCAGAAATTTCTTACACTGGCTGTTCAGGCTGAAATCTTTTCTGGTAATCTTAAATGGAAGTTTCTTTTTGATCAGAAGGATTACGGCAAATACTACGCTGAGTGCCTGTGCTGTAACCGTTGCGATCGCCGCACCTGCTGCATCCATGTGAAGTCCTGCCACCAGTACCAGATCTCCGATCACGTTCACGATACATGCAACAAATACAAATAGTAACGGAGATTTACTATCTCCCAATCCACGGAAAATTGCGGATAAAAGGTTGTATGCGACGATAAAGAAGATACCGCCTCCGCAGATACGCACATATACTGATGTCAGATCAACTGCTTCTTTTGGAGCCTGCATCAGTACTGAGATCGGATGTGCAAATCCTACCATAACGATAAATAAGCAGGCTGCAATCATAGTAAATACAACTGCCGAGCCGCCAATAACCGAACCTATCTGATCCGGTCTCTTTTCGCCCAGATACCTTGCTATCAAAACCGTGATTCCCATCGCAAACTGAATCACTACGAAAGTGACAAGATTCAATACCTGGCTTCCTGTGGACACTGCCGAAAGTCCTGATGTCGAACCAAATCTTCCGACCACCAGAAGATCCACTGCTCCATATGCCGCCTGAAGAATCAGTGCTCCCAGCACCGGCATCATAAATGCAATCAGTTTCTTAAGAATGCTTCCCTGTGTAAAATCTGCCTTATCGTTCATCGTAGTGTTTCCTCCTTTCACACATGATCTGATAGAATTTTTCGATCGTCTGTATCATGCATTCTGCATCTTCGTCCGGTATTTCTTCCATATATGGAAGCAGGCTGTCAAAATATTGTTCGTCATATTTCTGTGACAATTCTGAGCCTTTTTTCGTAACAGTAATGTATGTGACACGTCCATCCTCTTCGGAAGCAATCTTCTGAAGATATCCTTTTTCTTCCATTTCTTTGACCGTTCTTGTAACACCCGGTCTTGGAAGCTCCATTGCATCGCTGAGATCCGATACTTTTACCTGTATGCCCTTTCTTTCCAATGACTGAATCACATCCAGATACTGAATAAAGGATGCTCTGACACCTTCCGGCAGCGGCGGGAGCATATCCCGGGTCCGTTTTGCCTGATAGCATGCGTCGAACATCCTTTTTATGATTTCACTTGTCATATTTTGTCCTCCTTATATAATCATCATACAATTATTGCTTACCATTCTCTTGATATTGCAATGCATTCATAAAATTCTGTTAATAAACAGTAATTCAAATAATTACCTCTGTTAATTACCATTGATAATTATATGCAGATTTCAAAATTTGTCAAGAACTTATTTCATTGTTACACATTTGCATGGCGATTAAAGGCGGGGAAAATAACTTTTCCCCGCCTCTATGCATTTATATCAGTATTATCCTACATGGCGTTCAAATCTCTGGAATCCAAGAATCTTCTCAATCCGTTCCATCGCATCATCCGGAATCTCCAGATCAACAGCTTTGAGGTTATTCTCAAGCTGCGACGGCTTGCTTGCCCCTGCGATCACGCAGCTGATCTCCGGGTGTTTCAGAATCCATGCCAGTGACAGGATTGCTACATTTGTTCCCAGATCATCTGCCACTTTGGAAAGTTCATCCACAATTGCAAGATTTTCATCCGTCAGCAGATTATTGATCTGTTTGTCTGCCTGATGTGTTGCACGGGATCCTTCCGGATATGGCTGTCCTTTTTTATATTTACCGGTCAGAAGTCCCTGCGACAACGGTGAAAATGAAGTGATACCGATTCCGTATTTTCTGCAAGTTCCCATGATCTCATGCTCAATATAGCGGTCTACCATATTGTACTGTGGCTGGATCACTGTGATTGGATATAAACCACGCTTATCAATGATCTTCTGTGCTTCTTCAATTCTTGCACTTCCCCATTCTTCACTTACACCGTAATACAGCACCTTTCCCTGAGCAACCAGATCACTCATCGCACGAAGTGTCTCTTCCAGATCTGTGTTCTCATCATAGCGATGGCAATAATACAGATCCAGATAATCTAAGTTCATATTTTTCAGAGACTGCTCACAGTTTTCCATAATGTGCTTTCTGGAAAGTCCTCTATCATTCACGCCATCTCCTGTCGGGAAATAGACCTTGCTTGAGATCACCAGATCTTTTCTCGGGAATTCTTTTAACACTTCTCCGAAGAACCTTTCAGCTGCTCCTCCTGAATATGCATCTGCACAGTCGAAGAAATTAATTCCATTCTCATAGGCAAGTTTTACAACTTCTTTTGCCACATCTTCCTCGGAACTTTCTTTCAGATCTGTCATCCAGCTTCCAAGTGCAATCTCACTGACTTTGATTCCTGCTTTTCCTACGTTACGATATTTCATGTGTATATCCTCCTTTAAGTAAATTGGTTAAACGTTTTCATATTATACAGAGTTCCACGCTCCATAATCTCATATGGAAGGATCCTGTCTGTAAGCGGCATTCCCTGATCTATATATCTGATCAGCATTCCAGCTGCCTGTCTTCCCATCTCATACGCATCCTGTCTGACCGCAGTAAGTTTCGGATTCAGATATTTCGAAATGTAAATATCATCAAATCCCATGATCTTAATGTCTTCCGGAATTTTTTCCCAAGTTCTTTGCTTGGCGATATCGAGATATCTGCTGTAATATACGCCGGCTGTCTGCAGCCTTTTCCGGCAATATATGCCGCTACATCCTTCATTGCAGAAAATTTATCAATCAGAACACTTCCCATATTCTCCCTTTTCTTTATCTTTCTGTCCATAAAAACCACCGGAACCGTTATGTTTTCCAGAAGTTTTTCACTTGTTGCAGGATTGAAACTGACGTATATAATACCGTCCACCATCTTTGCTTTTAATGCATCCAAAAACTTTTCTTCCTGTATATAGTTATTATCAGTACTTCCAAATAATACGGTATAACCATGCAGAAAGGCCTCATCCTGAGCACCTTTTGCCCTCTCTGGAAATGCATTGTCAATTATATTCCGTATTTTTCCAGATCTACCCTTCCGTTTATCACTTCGACTCCATCCGCCCGAAGAAGTTCTGCCTGCACATTCTGGCCTCCAAATGCAAATGCTCCGGCCAGTTCTCCTTTTGCATTAACTACACGGAAGCATGGAATATGTTCCGGATCCGGA
>OCHO01001081.1_pt1 | contig 18665 bp, 17 predicted proteins | sample 1538441 | NCBI WGS metagenome assembly OCHO01 (sample SAMN04571691, study PRJEB22368) | human gut metagenome | biome: human gut; material: stool | host: Homo sapiens | place: Luxembourg | collected 2012-06-29
CGCAGCCACCCCGGCCAGCTTACAAAGGCGATTAAGGAGGGGACTTACAGACCCTCCCCTGTGAAAAGAGTAAGCATTCCGAAAGATGAACCCGGAAAGTTCCGAGATCTTGGCATCCCTACAGTCATAGACCGTCTAGTGCAACAGGCAACCGCCCAAGTACTCGACTGGGCCTATGACAGGGACTTCTCGGATCGGAGCTTCGGGTTCAGACGGAACATGCGGGCTCACCATGCTCTCAGAGTCATAACGGCCGAAGCCGATCAAGGCTATCGATGGGCGGTGGACATGGACTTAGCCAAGTTTTTTGACACGGTGAACCACAGCCGACTAATCAGAAAGCTGTCACTCAAAATCAAAGACGGCAGAGTCATTTCGCTGATACATAAAATGCTTCGATCGGGAGTCCAAATCAATGGGGAGATCAAACTCACGGAGATAGGACTTATGCAGGGCGGTCCGTTATCACCGCTCCTAGCCAACATCTATCTGGATGAATTGGACAAGGAGTTGGAGAAACGCGGACACCACTTTGCAAGATACGCTGATGATCTGATCTGCATCTGTAAGAGTAGAAGAGCGGCAGAAAGAACGCTGGCAAGTCTGACAAGATTTGTGCAGGAAAAGATGCTGTTGAAAGTAAACCAGGAAAAGTCGCATGTGGCCTATATATCGAGCCCGCAAACGAAATTCTTAGGTTACGGCTTCTACTACAGTCGGACAAAAAGAGAGCTAAGACTGACAATCCATAAAAAGAGCAAACAAAAGCTCAAGGATACGATCAGGAAACTACTCTCTCGGAGTCCGAAAACGAGCATAGAGAATGTGAAACAGCTACTAGCGCAAAAGCTCCGGGGGTGGATGAACTACTTCCAACTAGCAGATGCCCAAAAGTGGACACGAGAGATAGACCAATGGATACGGCGCCGTATCCGCCAGCTCTTGTGGAAAACTTGGAAGAAGGTGAGGACGAGGATAAAAGCCCTTATAAAACTAGGGGCGGATCCTGCCAGAGCTTATTACTGGGGTTGTACCCGGAAGGGGTACTGGCGGATATCCAACAGCCACATTCTCAAGACTACTCTGACCACGGACTTCCTTAAACAAAGGGGATGGTCTTGGCTGGGATGTTTTAGAGGTTAAAACGTTAAGAAACCGCTGAAAAACCAAGGTGACTTGGCCTACCAGACCGGTATGGGCAGCGGTGTGAGAGGGTGTTCGCTGGAAATCAGCGAAACCCTACTCGATAGCGGAAAGAAACTTTATGCTTTCCGATGGTTTGGGATAGCGAAATTAAACTTTTTTCATTCATAAGTGAAAAAAGTCCAGACTTTTTTCATTTATGAATCGGAAAAGCCTAAAAAGCTCTAAAACGCGGACAAAAGAAAAGCCGCCATCAAAATTGAGGCGGCTTTCGAGCAGATTTTTGTCTTAACAGACTAACGCTGTTTCAGAACGTACTTTCTCCAGAGCTGGATAAGAAGAGCGCAGGAGAAGGGCACCAAAGCAGCGAGGATACCGACAACCAAAATCAAAGAAAGATTGTTCTTGATGAACGGGATGTTGCCGAAGAGATAGCCCGCAAGAACGATGCCGCCGACCCACACAATGGCTCCGCCTCCGCTGTAAAGCTCAAAGCGCAGCGGGTTCATCTTGGCCGCACCGGCAACCAACGGAGCAAAAGAACGAACGATCGGTACGAAACGAGCGAGCACAATCGTTTTGCCGCCGTGCTTTTCGTAGAAGTCGTGCGTTTTTCTCAGGGCGTCCTGGTCAATCCAGCTGATGGAGCCGTCGTAAATCTTATTGCCGAGCCAATTACCGATATGGAAGTTCGTCGTGTTTCCGAGGATCGCGCCGAGAGAGATGATGAAGATGAGGAGCCAGGGATTCAAAGCACCCGCAGCGGCCGCCGCGCCGGCGATGAAAAGGAGAGAGTCGCCCGGAAGGAAAGCACAAATGACGATACCGGTTTCGCTATAGAAGATCATGAAGAGCACAAGATAGACCCACCAACCGTAGGTTTGTGCAATGTACATGATGAAGTGATCCGCGTTGCGGAACAGTTCCAAAGTAAGTGTCAGAAAGTCCATTTTCTTTTTGGTCTAGTCAATGGATCGAAATTGTAGCGGAATTGTTGAAAAAGACACTGAAAAAACAAGTCGGAAATGTCCGCTTCGTGTGAAAAAATCTTTCACTTTACAATTTAGAGGTTTCTCAATTTTTGCTTTGGAAAAGAAATGGTTAACCTTCATCTCGATCCTGTAGAAAATAAGAAAGTTTTCGACCATCTCATAGAAATCGGCAAGATATCTTCAAAAGGTCATATCGGAACGCATCTTGACTGCTACACCTGCGCGCCGGACAAGCCGGAGTATGAGATTTCAGCGAAAGTTTTGGACTGCAAAGATTCCATGCCTCACGTAGAGACTTTGACGAAACTCGGCACGCTCGAAGGCAAAGCGCTTATTCTGCATACCGGGAATCATGAGACAAACAGCTACGGCTCTCCGGAATACTTTAAAAAAGAAACTTTTATTTCGAAAGATGCCTTAGAAAAAATCTTTGAGCTCAAGCCGCTCTTTGTCATTATTGATTCTCACGGCTTAGGACAAAGCGGCCCGACGCATGTCTCGATTGATAAGAACTGCGAAGCGCATCACTGCCATGTGATCGAAAACGCCGATCTTTCTTCTCTAAAGGACGAAAAAGAAATCAGAGTCCGAATCAACGTAGATATCGACAATCCTTCCACCGGAAAGCCTTGCACGGTGGTTCGTTTAGACTAAGTCAACAAACTAAAACGCCGATGTATCAGAAAGAAGATTGGCGTTTTGTTCGTGAAGGTCAAGATCAGTTTTTCGGATCCGGATGCTGTCTCCATTTCTTAACGATATAACCGATCACAAAGGGAGCCAGACCTAAAACGATACCGCCGACAAGGATGAGAGAAAGGTTGTCCTTGATAAATGGGATGTTTCCGAAAAGATGTCCGGCTGAGAGAATGATGCCGGCCCAAAGAACAGCACCGACCGTTCCGCTGGCCTCGAAGTTCAGTCGATTCATTTTTGCGGCGCCGGCAACCAGCGGAGCAAAGGAGCGAATGATCGGAACGAAACGAGCAAGGACGATCGTGAGCTTTCCATGTTTGACAAAGAAGGCTTGAGTCTTTGCCATCTGCTGCTGATCAATCCATTTAATAGAGCCGTCATAGATCTTATTGCCAAGGTAGTACCCGATGGCGTAGGCCACGGTGTTCCCGAAACAGGCGCCGAGGGCTATGGCGAAGAACGCACCGAACGGGTCGAGGATGCCGGCTGCACTGGCAGCGCCCGAGACAAAGATAAGCGAATCGCCGGGCAGTAGGGCGCAAATGACGATTCCGGTCTCTAAAAAATAGACCGTAAAGAGAAATAAATAAACATAGATGCCGTATTCCGCCGACATGTGTGCGATGAATTGATCGCTGTTGCGGAACATTTCTAAGAATGCGGTAAAAAAGTCCATCGTTATCCTCGACTATTGAACTTGATTGTAGAAAAGGCATTAGGGCGCATAGAACCGAATTGCCCAAAGTAGTCTGAGGATTCGGCGAGTGGAGCTCTTGCAGGCCGATCGCGACTGCTATAAGGTTAGAAAACATGCTCTCACCGTGAAGAGACGAACAGAAAGACGAATCACATGGAAGACACAACATTGGAAGCAAAGCGTCCTGAAAGAAAAATTCAGGAGCTCTCGGATCAGTTAATTAGTCAGATTGCAGCCGGTGAAGTGGTTGAACGACCCGCGTCCGTTGTTAAGGAACTGGTTGAAAACGCCATCGACGCAGGTGCCGACTCGGTTGAAGTCCGCATCGAAGGCGGCGGTATCAAGCGCATCGTTGTCTCGGATAACGGCTGCGGTATTCCGAAGGACCAGCTTGCTTTAGCTGTTAAGCGCCATGCAACAAGCAAGGTTTTCAATCTGGATGAACTTGAAAGTGTGAGCTCGCTTGGGTTCCGCGGAGAAGCGCTTGCTTCGATCGCAAGTGTCTCTGACATGAAAGTGATTTCCAGAGTTGCCGGGGAAGATGCCTTCAGCATTGCCGACGGGGAGATATCTGCAGCCTCCGGCAATAAAGGCACACGAATTGAAGTTGCTGATCTCTTCTATAAAACTCCGGCACGCCGCAAGTTTTTAAAGAGCGAAGGCACGGAAGCCGCCCATTGCCAAACGGTAATTGAGCGCATTGCATTGGCCTATCCTGAGGTTGCCTTTTTGTTTGTCGCAAACGGGAAACCGATTATCAATCTTCCGGCCTCTTCTATTGAAGAACGATTGACGCGTCTGATGCCTCGAGACTTTAGAGATGCCCACCGCGCATTGGATACCAAGGCGCCGGCTCTTCGGCTTTACGGCTGGGTGTGTTCCGATCGCTGCACGCAGCCGCGCCGACTGTCAGTATTTCTATGTCAACGGTCGATTCGTTCGGGATAAGGTTTTGTCTCACGGCGTTCGGATGGCTTACCAAGACGTGCTGCACGGATCGAGCCAACCTAGCTATTGCCTATTCCTTCAGATGGATCCGCACAAGGTTGACGTGAACGTACACCCGACTAAGAGCGAAGTGCGCATGAGAGACTCTCAGGCTGTTCATCAATTTATCTTCCATGCAGTTGAGGATGCTTTAGCCAGAACGACCATCGTGGATCCTTCAAGCGGAGAAATTATGGACACTGCGCTGCCGTCTTCGCCGCGTGATGCTTCCGCGCAAACTCCTGCCGAGGCTCCGACGGCCGCTCCTTCAGTCAATCCGTCTCAGTTCAAGTATGCACAGCCTAAGCCTTCAAGGGCGAATACAGAAGCTTATTTGGATTTCTCATCCCCGCGGCCTAAGAGTTTCCAGAACTCCTTCCCGACGACCATTGCGGCGATGAAAGTAGATCAAGCGACCCTATCTACGAGCCATACAACTCAGAAACCTTCGGCAGAAGTGTCTAAAGGACCCCAGCCGCTCGGACGGGCTGTCGGACAAGTCTGTGGAACGTTCATTATTGCTGAGAACTCAGCCGGCATGGTTTTGGTTGATATGCATGCCGCTCATGAACGTATCCTTTATGAGCGTCTCAAGAAGAGTTTTGATGAGCGCAAGATGCCGATGCAGGATATGCTCATTCCTCTAGTCTTTACCGTAACCACAGAGCAGATGGCGACCTTTGAAGATGCTCGTGAGGAATTGGAGCAGCTGGGATTGGAATTAAGTGCTGTCGGGCCGAACCAGCTGAGCCTGCGAAGCGTTCCGCAATTAATGATTAATCAAATTTCTCAGGCCGGCCCAACGATTGTGCGTGAGGTGCTCGATGATTTCCGTGAATATGGGAAGAGCACGGCAATGACGGAGAAGCGCAACGAAGTCCTCTCTCGAATGGCCTGTCATGCTGCGGTCCGCGTGAATCGCATTCTGACGATTGAGGAAATGGACGCGATTCTGCGGCAAATGGAACAGACGGATCGTGCAGACGAATGTAATCACGGACGTCCGACCTGGGTCCAGCTGACCGCTAAAGAGCTAGACAGTTTCTTTATGAGAGGTAAGTGAAGATGTCGAATTCTCAGGCCATTTTATTGTTGGGCCCGACGGCCAGCGGCAAGACTGCATTGGCGCTTCGCTTAGCCGAAGAAATTCCCAGTGAGATCATCTCGATCGATTCTGCCCTGGTCTATCGGCATATGGACATCGGGACGGCTAAGCCGACAAAAGAAGAAATGGCAGCGGTTCCGCATCATCTTATCAACATCATTGAACCGACGGAATGTTACTCCGCGGCAGATTTTGCTCAGGACTGCGTACGGCTTGTTGAGGAAATACGAAATCGCGGAAAGGTTCCCCTGATTGTGGGCGGAACCATGCTCTACGCCAAAGCCGTTCGAGAAGGCCTGTCTCCGCTGCCGGCAACGGATCCTGCGGTTCGTGAAAAGATCGGCGAAGAATTAAGCGCAAAAGGCTTACCGGCACTTTATGAAAGATTAAGAGCGGTCGATTCTAAAACCGCAGACCGGTTGGCGCCGGCAGATACCCAGCGCATCACAAGGGCTTTGGAAGTTTTTGAGATGACGGGCAAACCGATCTCGGAATTGACGGCTCAGAAAGGAGAGCCGCTTCTCCGGCTAAGTTCCTATGCATTGCTGCCGCCGGATCGAGCAGTACTTCACGCCAGGATCGCAGAGCGTTTTAAGCTGATGATTAAGAACGGGTTCTTAGAGGAAGTAAAAAGGCTGATGGCAATGCCCGGTATGCATGACTATCTTCCGAGTATGCGTTCCGTCGGCTACCGCCAGGCATGGAATTATCTTTCCGGTCTAACGACGTTTGATGCATTCAAAGAAGCCGGAATCGCCGCAACCCGACAGCTTGCAAAGCGTCAAATAACTTGGATGCGATCTATGCAGGAAACCATACTGCTTAATCCCGATGAAAAGGATCTTTCTTTAGACACGCTTAAAAAAGAAGCCGAACAAATTTTGTCCGGCTTACAAAATTAAGTATTAGAGGCTTAGAACTTCGGGAAGAGCTTGTCTTCCTTGGAGGTTAGACCCTTCAGCAAGGCTAAACCGCCCGTTCCGTGCCTGCCGAGAACTCTCATTCCCTGCTGCTTGTAGTTGTTAGCCATGATTTGAGCTGCTTCTTTCGGGGCCTTATCCGAGGGAATAACGGTAATGAGAACACCTTCTCCGGCCTTACGGCTGGCAAATAAGGTCGCGAAGGTATTCGGAGGAACCGAACCCGGCTGCATTCTCTGCTGAGCCCAATCGCTGGTCAGCGGTAAAGAGAAGTAGGGACAGGTGAAATCAGCCGCAGCTGCAGGAAGGCAGAAAAAGGCTGCACAGGCGGCAACGGCTGAAGTAAAAGCAAGAATTTTTCTTCTTAACACGATGAACATCCTTGAGGTTGTTTGTAACAAATTATTTCTTATTTTAGTGCTTTTGGCATGAAAAAAGCGCCGGATGACCGACGCTTTTAGAACAAACACTCAGAGGTGCTAATTACCTGATGCAACGTTCAAAACATTGCCTTCCAAGTCTTGTCGGGAGCCGCTGTTGAGTTTTGCGCGTTCCTTATCGCGGATCTCTTCTGCACGCTCGCCGACCCAGTAATTGGCGTTCTTGATGCCGAGTTTTTCCGGGTGGAAAACCGGGTCGAGGCCGATAGCGAGCTGCTTTTCGTAGTCGCGTAAGCAGAGGAAGGCCTTCTTGTTCATCAGCAGAATAGCGATGATGTTCAGCCAAGCCATCAGACCGACGCCGATGTCGCCCACGGCCCATGCCAGATCGGCTGTTTTAACGGCGCCGAAGATGCAGGAACCCATGACAAACAGCTTCAAGATGAAGAACAGGAAGGGACGATGCAGTTTTCTATTGATGTAGGAAACGTTGGTTTCTGAAATGTAGTAATAAGAAAGGATCGTTGTGAAGGCAAAGAAGAACAGAGCGATGGCAACGAATGCCTGTCCGAATCCGGGCATTAAGCCTTCAACCGCAGCCTGGGTGTAGGCAGGACCTGTGGCGACGTCTTTCAGACCGATGAACATCGGGGCATTGTCGGGACCGACAACGTTATAGCTTCCGGTGATGAGGATCATGAAAGCGGTGGCAGAGCAAACGAGCAGCGTGTCAACGTAGACAGAGAAGGCCTGAACCAACCCTTGTTTTGCCGGGTGGCTGACGGAAGCTGCGGAAGAAGCGTGAGGGCCGGTACCTTGGCCTGCTTCATTAGAGTAGATGCCGCGTTTGACACCCCAGGAGACTGCCAGACCGATGATGGCGCCGAAAGCAGCGTCTACACCGAAGGCGCTCTTGACGATGAGCACAAGGACGTCGTCCAGCAGGTCAACGTGCATGAATACGATGACCAGAGAGAAAATCACATAGGCCTGAGCCATGAAGGGCACGACCAGTGTTGTGAAGGCTGCGATTCTCTTTAAGCCGCCGAACACAATGAAGGAGAGCAGAGCTGCGATGAAGCCTGCGGAAATTGCCGGAGCGATGCCGAATGCATTTTCCATCGAGGTAGCGATGGCATTAGCCTGCACACCGGGGAGGAACAGACCGCAGGAGAAAATGGTGACGATTGCGAAGAGCCAGGCAAACCATTTGACGCCTAAGCCGCGTTCAATGTAGAAGGCAGGGCCGCCGCGGTATTCACCGTTGATTTTTTCTTTATAAACCTGGCCGAGGGTGGATTCGACGAAAGCAGAAGAAGCGCCGAGGAAAGCAACCATCCACATCCAGAAGACGGCGCCGGGACCGCCGAACGTAATGGCAGTTGCCACGCCGGCAATGTTGCCGGTACCGACACGACCTGCAAGGGTCATGGACAGGGCTTGGAAAGAAGATACACCGGTGACGTTGTCTTTCGGCTGAAAGAGCAGCTGCCACATATGTTTAAGATGTCTGAGTTGTAAGAAACCGCCGCGCAGAGAGAGGAAGAGGCCGGCGCCGAGGCAAAGGTAAACCAATGCCGGGGACCAGACAATTCCGTTGACGGTGTTAATAAATGATTCCATTTGGCCAAACTCCGAAGGCTTTAAAGTTATTTCTAAAAAATAAGGTACCGCAAATTAAATCAAGTTCACGATACAAAAATTAGTTTTTTTTTGGTTTTGCAAATAAAAATCCCGCGAAAATCTCGATTTTCTCGGTTTTTTTGCGCTATATGGACAAAACAAAAGCCGGGCGGACCCGGCTTCGGTCGAGAGCTGAATTGAATTCAGCTTCGAAATGTTACAGCAAATTAAGGCTGTACTTTCTCGAGGATCGGTTCAGAAACACCCTTCATGCCGACCAGAGTGAGAGCGGTAAGGAAGGCGACCTGAGGACCTTGGAAGGCGTCTTTGGCGTTCCAGCGTTCGGACAGGGAGTGATTGTTTTCTTCCGTTCCGCCGGCTCCGAGCGTTGTAGCAGGCAGGCCATAGAAAAGAGGCACGTTCTGGTCGGTTGCGGCCAGTGTGTACTTGTCCAGAGAGATGCCTAAAGACAAGAGAGAACCGTAAGCAGCCTGGATGACGGAGGCGTCATCGGCGTTCATGCCGGCAGGACGATCACCGATCTGTTCGATCTTCAGAGAGACCATGCCGTCGCCTTCAAGGCCCCAGCGCATGTTTTCTTCGTCGCAGGCAGCTTCGATGGTTTCAAGAACGGTCTTAACGAAAGCTTCGAGTGCGGGCTGATTGAAGCTGCGGATGTCGAGTTCTGCTTCAGCGCGTGCAGCAATGGCGTTCACGCTGGTACCGCCCTTGATTACGCCGAAGTTGAAGGTGCACTTCGGATCGGTCGGAACCTTGAGTTCGTCCACGCGGACGATAGCGCGGGACAAGCCGTGAATAGCGGAGCCGACGATGCCGAACTTGTGGAGACTGTGTCCGCCCGGGCCTTCGAAAATGATGCGGAAGCGTTTGCAGCCGACAGCACCGCGCAGGATGCGGTGAACGTTGGCGGAGTCAATGGCGATCATGCCGTCATAGTCATTCTTTTCTTTGAAGAGCGCTTTGCAGCCGCGTAAGTCGCCGTTGCCTTCTTCGCCCAATGTGCCGACGAAAACGATGTCTCCGACGGTTTCAATGTTGTTTTCGTTCAGGCAGCGGATGACCTGCAGCATGGAGGCTAAACCGGCAGCGTCATCAGAGATTCCGGGTGCGGCGTAGACGTCTCCGTCTCTGTGAACTTTGCAGTCCGTGCCGGCGGGGAAGACGGTGTCGATGTGAGCGCCGACGACGAGTGTGGGACCGCTGCCGGTGCCTTTTCTGCGGCCGATGACGTTGCCGATGGCGTCCTGTTTGACGTCCGTCAGACCGTACTGTTTGAACATGCCCAGAAGGACTTTGGCTCTTTCTTCCTCATGGAAGGGAGGGGCCGGAGTTTCAGTCAAAATGATCTGGTCGGCAATGCGCTTTTCCTGCTGCTTGACGGCCAGCTCGAGAGCTGCCTCAACTTGAGCGTTAGAGCGCAGGGTTTTGATGATGTCTTGTGTTTTTTCTGTGCAGACGGGACGCGGATCGGTCATATCTTTCCTTTGAGGTTGTTCGATAAAAAAACAGGATGCCTTGGTTCACCAATAACCCTCAATTGTTTCAGAAAGTTGCCGTCGTGAAAAGGTGGGGGAGTGGCAAAAGATATTTAAGGGAGAAGTTCACAATAATCATCGAAAAATTAGAATAAACGAGTTTGTCTGAAAAAACAAAAAGCGGAGGCCTTTCGGCGCTCCGCTCGGTATTGCACGCAGGAAATCTTAGAGGGCGGTGATACGTTCGATCTGTTTGCCCGGATCGACGACGATTGCCTTCATGCCGCGTTTTTCAATAGCGTCTTTACCGTGTTCGGTACAGATGACGGTTGCGCCCTTAGAAACTAATTCTCCGTTAAAGAGAACCTTGCGGCCTTCAATGAAGGAAGCCACAGGCATCTGAGTGGCAAAGTCGTACACGGTGATATCAGCGTCTGCGCCGACAGAAAAGTGACCCTTGTTTGCCAGACGAAGCATACGCGCCGGGTTCAGAGAGGTCTTCTGTGCGAACTCACTGAGGCTCAGAATATCGAGTTTTACGAGAGACAGACCCTGAGAAAGGATGACGTTGCGGGGAATACAGCCCCCGTCGGTGGAAATCGCATCAACGACGAAGGAGCCGTCATCGCGTTTGGCCTGAGCCAAGGCGATACGGGGCAGCGGCGGATTGATGTTGAAGCTTCCGCCGACATTTGTGTCTGCTGCTTCCCAGCGGCGAAGGGCTTCTTCGCCGGTCATCAGGTCGGAATAACCGCCGGCGTCGTAAACCACGAAGGCTTTACCGGCTAAGAGTGCGGCTCTGACGCCGTCTTTGTCTTCGGTGAAGCCGAAGGCTCTCAGGCAGTTGCCTGTCACCTTAGACTGGATCTTGCCGTCCTTGTCGCAAGTCAGGCGTGTGCCGTTCTTCGGAGAGACATAGCTTTCGCAGAAGATGTTGGGATTGGCTTTGAGCAGGTCAATGGCGATAGCTGTTTCTTCCATGGCGTCTTTGATGGCGCCGCGGCAGTAGGCGTTGATGTGAGCCAAATGCAACGGATAGCCGTCGGCCATCTTCACGGCTTCAATCATGCCGTTGATGTTGGAGCCGTTCTTCGTTGTGCCGGCATGCCAGGCAACGTAGGCTCTGCGTTCCAAAGCGGTGCGGATCAGCAAGGAAGAGACTTCGGGTTCGAGCGGATAGTGGCCGCCGAGGAGTTTGACGCCGAGAGCACCTTCTTCCAGGGATTTATCGATCAAGTCGATCATTTCCTGCTGAGAAGGATTGGCATCTTTGAAGGTAAAAGGAGGGGAGGCGAACTGCAGGATCGCCATGTTAATGCCGACGCCGTATTTAGGGACGTTGTCAAGAATGTTATCCAGAGGACCGGCCATATCCAGGCAGGTCGTGACGCCGTTCATGGCCAGCATTCTCGGGCCGAAGGGAGAGCCCCACATTTCACCGAGGTGAACGTGGCTGTCAATGATGCCGGGCTGGAGTGTTTTACCGGTGAAGTCGATGACTTCTTTAGCTTCTTCCGTAATGTCGCGCTGGACCTTGGCAATTTTGCCGTCCTGAATAGCGACATCGGCAACGCCGTTGACGGAATTCAGCGGATCGACGACCCAAGCATTCTTGAGAAGTAAGTCGTACATGTTTTCTCCTTAGGATTAATTGATCAAAGGAAGATCAATATGTTTTGAAGATCTCTTTAATTTTTTCCTGATCAAGCCCGAACTTCTTAAGGCTTAACTGAAGCAGGATTCTTGCTTTTTGAGGATTTAAGGTTCCTGAGGGAATAATACCGTTGACTTGCCACCGCGTCATCCCCTCTGTTACAGGTCCGCTTCCGGTCCTGCTGGAACGCACGCAGATGACGTTCCGGGCCTTCTGAAGGACGGGTTCGAATACCAACGGAACGGAACCGTTTCCAGTGCAGCTTAAAACAATGCCGTGATAGTCCTTGTCAATGGCTGCTTCGAGAAAGTCTGAGTTTTGGTCGGCGCAGCAAAGAAGCGCGCAGACTTTCGGATACTTGTCAGCAGTGTCTGTTTCGTCGACTTCGAAGCAGGATTGAAGCGTGTGCGGTTTGGCGGACTCGGTCAGAAATTCAATTTGATCTCCGATGATGTATCCGAGCGGGCCGCTGTTCGGAGACTTGAAGGTTTCAACGGCTACGGAGTTGGTTTTGACGACGTCGCGAGCCCCGTGAATGGCGCCGTTAAGCGCAACGAGGACACCTTTGCCTTGCGCTTTGGGAGAGCCGGCCAAACGCACGGCGTTTAGAAGATTTAAAGGTCCGTCGGCAGAGAGGGCCGAGGCCGGTTTCATGGAGCCTGTGAAGACGACAGGTTTATCTGTCTTCAAAGTCAGATTCGCAAAGAATGCGGTCTCTTCCATGGTGTCGGTCCCGTGCGTCACGACAAAACCGTCGTAGTCGTCCTCAGACAGCTTATTGATGAGACGCACGAGTTTGAGCCAATTAGAGAGGTTTATATTGCTCGAACCAATATTGAAGACTGAGAAAGTGGCAATTTCAGCGATGTCATTGAGCTCCGGCAGAGCCGTCACAATCGTATGAATATCGGCATCCGTGATGCTGTAGCCCGTCATTTGTGTTGCAGTCGAACCGCTGCTGACGATTGTGCCGCCGGTGCCGATGACTGCGATTTTAGGTTTTGTCATGACTGACCTCGCTGGTTTGAGGTGTAGTTGTGAAGCGGGAAGTTTTTTCTTCCCGCGCTGAGAAGTTCTTTTTATCTCATAAAGATGGCAAGGAGAATGACGGCGACGACCATCGGAAGGAACGTTCTCTTTGCAACATCGAATGGGTTGGCTTTAGCCAAGCCGGCAACAAGAATGGTGATACCGGCAATCGGGGAAGCCGTACGACCAGCGGCGCCGGCCAAGAAAGCCAGAGAGCCGAGACTGTGGATCTGCATTCCGAATTCCTGAGCGTGCGGTGTAACGGCACTGTTAAAGGCCATGGCACCTGCGTCGCCGCTGCCCATCAGAACGGAAAGGACGAACGGTCCGATGGAGCCGCCCCACTGAGCAATTTCCTTGGACTGGACCATCAAAGCGATGAGGCCTTTAATCAAGCCGGAAGCAGTTAAACCGGCCGCCAACACGCCCGCCGCAATGATGATGCCCATGATGCTTCCGTAAGAGTCGCCCATGCCCTTGAAGAACTGCTTGGAGAACTTCTGCGGGTCGCACATGGCAACGATCAGACAGACGATCGTACCGATCAGCATGGCTTGTGCGACGCCCATCTTGACGGAAGGAATCCAGAACGTGAACACGAGCATGAGGATGATCGGGATCAGCGGAACGAAAGCCTTGATGGGGTTGGCTTTGAAGTTAGAAGGTTCTGCATCGGAGGCGGGGTTGGCTTCAGCGATTTTTTCGCCTTTGTTGTCGCCCAAAACCCAGCAGACAATGCACAGGCCGACGGCACCTACCACACCGATCATCAAGGAGTAGATGCCGTGGTAGCTGATTAAGTCCATGATGGACATATGAGCCATGTCGGAAACGTAGGCATTGTGAGACAAGCCCGGAGAAAGCAGGGAGCCCGTGGTACCCATCAGAACGGCGGCCGGTTTGAAGCCGGCCCTAAGAAGCAGAGGAATCAAAGTCGTACCCACAACGGCGCCGACACCGGCAGCAGAGGGAATAGCGATGTTGATCGCAAAGGTGAGCAGCGAAGTGATCGGAATCATCAGAATACCGACGTTGCGGATCGGACGGGTCAGGTAATGCACTAAAGAACGGTCGCATTCGGTGAACGTGACGCAATAGGCAAAACCGGTAGCCGAGCAGATGGCCATGATCAAAGCGCCGTTGGTCATGGTTTTGGCAAAGGCGTTTAAGCCTGCCATCGGGGTGAGGGAAATGCAGCAGAGAATGAAACCGCCCCCGAACAGCACCATACGAGTTTCGTACTGCTTGATCAGCATGTAGCACATGACGATCAGGACGAGGATGGCAATCCAGCCTGTGATTGGCATAGTTTTCTCCTTTTTGGGATTTTTGGTTGGAAACCTGTTTTGTGTTTTGAGGCTATACCAATATTTTAGGATTCGGCTTCGGAAACCGAAGAATAAGATCTATGCCGTTTTGGAATACTTTAGATTTTCTAAATTGTCATTTATTTGTATGGAATCAATGAAATAAGTTTCTATCCAACCGTAAATCCATCTTTGACCCAAGGCGCAAATTTGAGACTTTCGGGAATAATATTCTCTTGCACGAACTGTTTGGCAATTTCAGCAATGACCTCGGATTCCACGACAAATTCTTGTTCCCGTCCAATTAAATACACTTCGCGGCTAAAGTTTGGTTTCTGCATTTCACGGACGATGAAATGAGAATGCATATGGATGTTTTCAATCACGGTTGTCGGCCGCGAAAACCCCCAGCCGATGCCTTGAGAGACGAGCGTGACCAGAAGAGAGTTAGTGTCGACAGATATTTTGTCGGGGAATCTTAGCCCGTGCGTTTTCATGAACATCTCATTGATCTCACCGGCGCCGCTCTCGTTCCAATAGCGGATCAGCGGCAGCCCGCAGACGGCAAGACGCTGCCAAGTCCAGTTTTGATCCGGGTCTTTCTCAAAAGGTTTGGGAAGAATTAAAACGGACGGTTCATGAAAAAGCAGTTTCCTAAAGACATGTGAAGGTTCGGTTGAAACGTCATTAGTGATAATGAGGTCGAGCTTTCGTTCGATGAGTCTCTGTATCAGAACATTGGCGCTGGCGGTCAGCATGACGATCTGGGACAGATTCGGCAGAAGATTTTTGAGGATCGCCAGGCCCAAATTTAAATGCAGGCTTTCCAAGATTCCGATGCGCAGAATCGGCTTAATGTAGTTTTTACTCTGCAGAGAGGATAAAGAGCGCGTCATCTCGCCTTTGAGACCCCGAAGCTGACGGTGCAGCAAATGAGCTTCCGGTGTTAGCGTCAGCGGCCGGGAGTTGCGTATAAACAACTCAAATCCGATGGCGTTTTCAAATTTCCGAATGATCTTCGAAACAGCAGACTGAGTGATGCCCAGGGCATGCGCAACTGCAGAAAAGCTTCGCAAGTCGCAGCACATGAGAAAAACTCGGGTTTCGCTGCTCAAGATGGAGTCGGTGATAGGTTTGCTCATGGTCGTCCTCGAAGCCGATTACTTTTTCAGTGTAATGAAACTAAAAACAAATGAGCCTCCCGAAGGAGGCTCAATTAGCGAGAATACTAATGCTTAGCGAACGACGCAGGGTGCTTCGCCGGCAGGCAGGGCTTCGATCGCTCCGATGCGATAAACCGTTTCGCCGGCAGCTTCCAAAGCTTTCTGAGCTTTTTCGGCATCTTCGGCGGCGACGATGACGGCCATGCCGATGCCGTTATTGAAGACGCGATACATTTCATGATCTTCGATATGGCCTTCCTGCTGGAGCCAGTCAAAAACAGCCGGACGCTTCCAGGAACCTGCTTTGATGACGCACTGAGTGCCTTCGTGCAGGACGCGGGGAATATTTTCAAGCAGTCCGCCGCCTGTGATATGGGCCATGCCTTTAATGGTTACGCTCTTCATGGCTTCAAGAACCGGTTTGACGTAGATGCGGGTCGGTTCCATGACGGCGTCAGCTAAGGTCTTTCCGTCGGAAAGTTCGGTTGTCCAGGGCTTGCCGGAAACTTCCACAACCTTACGGATTAAAGAGAAACCGTTGGAGTGGGGGCCGCTCGAAGCCAGTCCGAGAACAACGTCACCCGGTTTGATATGGCTGCCGTCAATAATTTGGCTCTTTTCGACGATACCTACGGCAAAGCCCGCAAGGTCGTATTCTCCGGCCGGATACATGCCCGGCATTTCAGCGGTTTCACCGCCGATCAATGCGCAGCCGGCAAGTTCGCAGCCGTGTGCGACGCCTTTGACAACGCGTTCGGCAACGTCAACATCAAGATGACCGCAGGCGAAGTAGTCAAGGAAGAATAAAGACTTAGCGCCTTGAACCAGGATGTCATTGACACTCATACCGACCAAGTCCTGGCCGACGGTGTCGTGACGATTCAGCAGGAAAGCGAGTTTCAGTTTGGTGCCCACGCCGTCTGTTCCGGTAACCAGAACCGGTTCTTTGTAATCTTTGGAGATTTCAAATAAAGCGCCGAAACCGCCGATAGAACCGAGAACGCCGGGAATCAGCGTTTTTTTAGCGAAGGGTTTGATGCGTTCAACTAACTCGTCGCCGGCGTCGATGGAGACTCCGGAGTCTGCATAGGAAAGAGTTTTTGTCATCTTTAACAGCTTTGAGATTGAAGATTGGGAATTGCTCAATTTTAGAGGAGAAAAGGCCTCTGAGCGGTAATTCAATTCCGCCGATGCGGTTAATTGCTAACAAAGCTATCCTGCAGGTGTTTTGTGAAGCAGAGAAAACAAAAGCCGGCGATGAGCCGGCTCTGAGAAACGAATGCAAATTAATAATGTTCGGCAGAAATGATCTTGTGGGTAAGAGCTTTGGCGCTCATTGCTCCGAACGGTCCGCGACCGTCGGATAAAAAGATTGCGGGCGTCCCTTGAAGACCGAGGTAATCAGCCAACGCGATGTTCTGTTCGATCATTTCTTCCGAATATTCATTCGACATTCCGGTGGGCATCTGATCGTATTTCATCCAGCGGACTAAGGCGTCTGCCTTGTCGGCGCTGGAGTAGATGCAGCCGGCGATCTCTTTGGATTCTTCGCTTAAGAACGGCCAAATGTAGCAGTAGATGGTGACGTTCATTAAATTGGCGAGCGTTTCGCGGCTGAGCCGTTTGCAGTAAACACACATCGGATCCATGAAAACAGCGAGCTTGCTCACACCGTTGCCTTTCACTACCTTGATTGCGTTTTCTCTAGGCCATCGTGATTCATTAAATGTCATTGTCATGGATTTTCCTCCGATCCAGTTCAGCCTAGGATAAACCCGAGGAAAAGACGACGGGGGCGAGCTGTTTCGTTTTGAGTAGCAACGAGAAAGGCCGATTAATCTCAGTCTTACCGAGAAACCTTTAGAATCCGAAAAGTACACAAACAGACTGATGCAGGTTAACGATTTGGTTGAATCCGAGAAAGACAAGAAGGAACAAATAAGGGGTCAGCTTCCTTTGGATTTTTTCCCTGAAAAACAGCCGACTCTCTCTAATTTTATTGTGGGGTCGAACAGCGAAGCTGTCGCCGTGATTTCCGAGCTGAAGGAAGGACGCGGACCGCAGTTTAGTTACCTTTGGGGATACGAAGGTGTGGGCAAAACACACCTTGTACGCGCTTTGGGCAAACAAAGCGAGGGCGTTCCTGCTTTCGACGAAAACCGCACAATCTACGCCGTAGACAATGTCCAAGATCTGAGGCCGGAACAACAGCAGGAGCTGTTCGTTCTATACAACACCGTGCGGGAGCATCCCGGAACCCATCTTGTCGTGACTGCAGACCGCAGTCCGAAAGATTTTGAACGTCAGGGCTTTCGCAAAGACCTCACCAGCCGTTTCAGTTGGGGCGTGGTTTTTGAGCTCTCTCCGCTGTCCGACGAACAAAAGCGTCAGGTTATTCTGGAGGCGGCTTCTCAGACCGGCCTGAAAGTGGCGCCGGAAGTTCTGAACTGGATCGAGAATAATTTTCCGCGCGACATGCACACGATGAGTAATCTGCTTCACAGCTTGGACCGTTATGCCATGTCAGCAAAAAGAGCCGTGACCATCCCCTTAATTAAAGAATGGCTCGAACGCAATCAAGACACAAAGGAAGATCGGTGAAATACGCGTTTTTTGATTTAGACGGCACCTTGATTCCCGTCGACAGCTCAATCCTGTGGGCCGAAACTTTGCTTTCCCACGTCGGCACAGACGAAAAGCAGCTTCGCGCCGAACGAATTCAATACGACGTCGACTATAAAAACGGCTGCCTCGATATCAATAAATTCGAAGATTTTGAAATGAAGCTGCTGGCGCGTTTCCCGCGCCGCGAACTCGATGAACTCCGAGTTCAGTATTTAAAGCGGGACATCATGCCGCACGTACTGCCCATCGCAGTGGATCTCGTCAAAAAATACCGTGAGGCCGGTGCTAGAGTTGTCATGATTACTGCCTCATACCGTTACGCGGTGGAACCGATTGCCGAGCTTTTCGGTATTCGTGACCTGATCTGCGCCGAACCGGACGAAAAGCCCGACGGAGAGTTTACAGGGCGCTGGATCAGTGAAAACTTTGCAGCGCAAAAGGTCGTTAACGCCGAGCGTTTTATACAGAAGTGCGGCGGTTCAACGGCGGATCTGAAGGAGTCGGCGTTCTTTTCCGATTCCATGAACGATTTTCCGCTGCTTGATCATGTGGCCCGTCACGGAGGAAAGGCTGTAGCAACGAATCCCGATGACCGATTAAGAAGTACGGCTCAGGAGAGACATTGGGAAATTCTGGAATTATTCAGCGAACATAAGCTGTTCTAAGAGCTGTGTCCGTGCGGAGTACGAGAGTTGGTTAAAGAAGAAGAGGGCTTCAAAGCGAATGTGCCGACAAAAATTCGGAAGAGAGCTCATATTGTTCCGAGAGAAGAAAACGGAATTGACCTCTCGGCCGTGAGTCCTTTTGCGATATCCGTCTGTCAAAAACTTCAGGATGCCGGATACAAA
>OCHO01001083.1_pt1 | contig 18632 bp, 10 predicted proteins | sample 1538441 | NCBI WGS metagenome assembly OCHO01 (sample SAMN04571691, study PRJEB22368) | human gut metagenome | biome: human gut; material: stool | host: Homo sapiens | place: Luxembourg | collected 2012-06-29
TGGATTGTCAACCTTTTGATATCCAGGGAAATCAGTAGGCATAGCACCCATATCACAAGCACCTTGAACGTTGTTTTGTCCACGTATTGGGTTAACACCACAACCTTCTCTACCTAATTTTCCAACTAGCATTGCCATATTTGACATTGACATGACACCTTCTGTACCAGTTGAGTGTTCTGTAACACCTAAGCAGTACATAATTGGTGCTTTATCAGCTTTAGCATACATTATTGCTGCTTTTCTTAAGTCATCAGGATCTATATTGCATATTTCAGCTACTCTCTCTGGAGTATAATCCTTAACTATTTCTTTTAGTTCTTCGTAACCTTCAGTACGAGAATTTATAAAATCTGAATCTTGAAGTCCTTCTTCTATGATTACATGCATTATACCATTAGCAAATGCAACGTTTGTTCCAGGTTTTAATTTTATATGCACATCTGCTTTTTTAGCCAAATCTATATCACGAGGGTCAACTACTATAAGTTTACATCCTCTTTGAACAGCTTGACGTATTTGCATACCTATAACTGGATGTGCTTCTTCTGGATTTGATCCAACTAACATAATTAAATCTGATTCTCCTGTTGTATCTGCTATTGTATTAGTCATGGCTCCTGAGCCTAGTGTCATCGCAAGACCTGCGACAGATGGAGAATGTCAGACACGAGCACAGTTGTCTACGTTGTTGTTACCAAATCCACAACGAACTAGCTTTTGCATCATATAAATATCTTCATTTGTTGAACGAGAACATGCAAAACCAGCCAACGCATCTGTTCCATAATTTTTCTTTATATCTAAGAATTTTGTTGCTACTAAGTCTAATGCTTCATCCCAAGTAGCTCTTTCAAATTCTCCTGTTTCTTTATTTTTAATTAAAGGATATTTTATTCTATCTCCTGAGTGAACAAAATCAAAACTTGCTGAACGACCTTTTACACATAATAAACCTTTATTTGATGCACCATTTGCACCTTCAACATCTACTATTCTATTATCTTTAACTAATAGATAATATTGACATCCTGTTGCACAGTGTGGACAAGTTGTTAATACTTTTTTATCTATTTGATATTTACGATAATTTTTTCTTCTCTTCATAGTAAGAGCGCCTGTTGGACAAGCTTGAACGCAGTTACCACATGATTCACAATTAGTATCTGCCCAATCTATATGGAATGGAGTTCCGATTGCTGAATCAAATCCTCTTTCCATAGTATCGATTGCCCCACGTCCTACTACTTTATGACAAGTGTTTACACATCTATGACATAAAATACAAAGGTTTGGATTATATGTGAAAAATTTATTAGAGTCGTCTATTGGTAATTCAGTTTGTTCACCACTATAAGTAGTTCTTTCTATTCCATATTCAAAACATAATTCTTGAAGTTTACAATCTCCATTTGATGGACAAGAGAAACAGTCAGTTTTATGATTTGAAAGTAACATATCAAGAATATTCCTTCTTGCATTTCTTACTTTTTCACTGTTTGTAGTTACAACAAGTCCCTCAGAAACTTGTGCAGTACAAGCAGTTTCCATTTTTGTTCTACCCCTGCTTTCTATTTCTACCATACACATTCTACAAGAACCATCTGGTAATAAATATTTTATATAGCAAAGCGTAGGTATTTTAATTCCAACGCTTTCAGCTGCATGTAATACACTTGTACCTTTCTCAGCTTCAACTTGGATTCCATCTATAGTTAACTTAACCATATTATTTCCTCCTTTAATTTTAAATTTATGTCTAATTCTTAATTGATAAATTTCGATTAAATTGATTCATCATATTATTCTCTATTAAATTAATGTTTTTTCATATTATTTTTATTTAGCGATTTTTAATTTTTATATTTTTTAATGTTATTTTTAATTTTTATATTTAATTTTTTTGTATCTTATTTTTATGCAATTTTATATTCAATCTTTTTATTCAGTATATATAGCGTCGAATTTACAACCTTCCATACAAGCTCCACATTTAATACATTTAGTTGTATCGATAACATGAGGTGCTTTCTTTTCACCAGTGATTGCACCAACTGGACAGTTTCTAGCACATTTAGTACAACCTTTACATTTATCTGGATCAATTTTGAAAGTTTTTAATGCAGAACATACATGAGCTCTACATTTACCATCAACTATATGTTCTTCATATTCGTGTCTAAATAATTCTAATGTACTTATAACTGGAAGTGGAGCACTCTTACCAAGACCACATAATGACATAGTTCTTACTGTTTTTGCAGTTTCTTCTAGTTTATCTAGGTCTTCTAATGTACCTTTACCTTCAGTTATTTTATCTAACATTTCAAGCATTCTCTTAGTTCCTATACGACATGGAGTACATTTACCACATGATTCTCTTTGTGTGAAACTCATGAAGAAACGAGCAACGTCAACCATACAACTGTTTTCGTCCATTACTACAAGTCCACCAGAACCCATTATGGCATTCAGTTTTTTAACTGAGTCAAAGTCTAATGGTAAGTCTAAGTGTTTTTCAACTAAACATCCACCTGATGGTCCACCTATTTGGACAGCTTTGAATGGAACATTATCTTTAACACCGCCACCAATATCGTAAACTATTTCTCTTAGTGTAGTTCCCATTGGAACTTCTATTAATCCTGTATTATTAACACTACCTGTTAATGCAAACGCTTTCGTACCAGGACTGCCTTCTGTACCAAAACCTCTGTACCAGTCAGAACCGTTTGTTATTATCATTGGAACGTTTGCATATGTTTCAACGTTGTTTAATACTGTTGGTCTTTCAAATAGACCTTTTTCAGCAGAACGAGGTGGTTTAACCCTTGGCATACCACGATTACCTTCTATAGAAGCTGTTAATGCACTACCTTCACCACAAACGAAAGCCCCTGCACCTCTATTTATGTGTAATCTGAAACTAAAATCAGTTCCTAATATATTATCTCCAAGTAGTCCACGTTCCTCAGCTTGAGCTATAGCTATTCTTAAACGTTCAACTGCTAATGGATATTCAGCACGGACATATATATATCCATTTTGAGCACCTACTAAGTAAGCACCTATCATCATACCTTCTATCATTTTGTGAGGGTCACCTTCCATGATACTTCTGTCCATGAATGCTCCTGGGTCACCTTCATCACCATTACATACTACATATCTCTCGGTTACTGGTTGTTTTGCAACCTCTGCCCATTTCTTACCTGTTGGGAAACCAGCACCCCCACGACCTCTAAGTCCAGATTTTAGTATTTCTTCTAATCCTTCTTCTTTAGTCATGTCGAATAATACTTTTTCTAAACCTTTGTAACCGCCAATTGCTATATATTCTTCTATATGCTCTGCATCTATATGACCGCAGTTTTTAAGAACTATACGAGTTTGTTTTTCATAGAAAGGTATAGATTCTTGGCTTACATAAGATTTGCCGTTTTGTTTATATACTAATCTATCGATTACATTTCTCTTTAGAATTGTTTCATTATAAATTTCTTCACAATCTTCAAGTTGGACTTTTACATAAAGTATATTTAAAGGTTCTATTCTCATTAATGGCCCCATTTCACAGAAACCATGACATCCACTTTTTTTAACTTCTGGATGTGAAACATGACCTTCAAATTTTACTTCTACATTTTCATTATCTCCAACAAGTTCTTTCATTTTTTCATATATAAATTGTGAACCACCTGATATGCAACCAGTCCCTGCACAAATTAATATACGTATAGGAGTTGCGTCAATTTTTGCTTTCGCTTCTTTACGAATAGCTTGTAATTGTTCTCTTGTTTCTATCCTCATTATTCGCACTCTCCTTCCTTCAATTCATCTATTATTTCTACAGCTTTATCTGGATTCATTTTTGGATGGACTTTATCATTGATAGTCATAACTGGTGCAAGACCACAAGCTCCTAAACATGATACTATTTCTATAGTAAATAACATGTCATCAGTAGTTTGTTTGCCTTTTCCTAAACCTAAATGTTTTTCCAATGCTTCTCTTACTGGCACTGATTTACGTACGTGACATGCTGTACCATCACATACTTTGATAACATATTTTCCTTTTGGATCAAAAGAAAAGTTTTCGTAAAAAGTTGCAACACTATATGCCTTTGCTAGTGGTATGCCTAATTTGTCTGCAATATAAGAAAGTAATTCTCCTGGCAAATAACGATACTCAGCTTGCACATCTTGCATAACTGGAATTAAAGAACTGGCTGTTGCAAGTTCGATAATCTCATCTGTCTTTTCATAATAAGACTGCTCTAGCATATTTTTCCCCTCCCTATTTGTTAGAATATAAAATGTCCCCTATCTATAAATGTCTATTTATGTACCTTATCATAATTACTCCTTTATATTAGGTAACTACTATTTGTACATACTCCTGTTTATATCTTAGTTTAAAAATCTAATAGTTTTCTACAACAAAAAAGAACTTTATATAAAAATTATTTATTATATAAAGTTCTTTTTTGTTTTGTTATTTACTTTTAATATCTATTTTAATTTCGAGTTTTTTTTATATTTTTTTGCACAATAATACAAATTTCTCTATTCTAAAGAAATTTTGTAGGTTAACTATATTTTTATGTATGGTTTGCCTATTTTTATCGATTATTTAATATATTTTGTATTTAATATACTAAAATCAACCCTTAGTAAACCATATTAAATATGTTTATTTGAGCCATTTCTTTTGACGCATTTATATCAATATTTTTAGTTATTTTTTTATCAATCTCTTGTGTATTTTTACTATATTTATATATTATAAACTTTTTCATATAATATCTGTTTGTATAACAACAAAACTATATTTTTTATATACATAAATATTTGTATTGTTTATTTTATATTGATATAATGTTAAATCTTTATAAATATAGATTTTGGAGTATGTATAAATTATCTATATTTTCTTATAACTTATATATAATTTAATTATTAAATAAAAAAAGCTGCATCTTCTATTTGAAAACTAGAAAATACAGCTTTTTGTATAAATTCAAAATCTTAATCCTTATAAAATGACATAGTACGTCAATTTTATAAGTATAAAATTTTTATCTCTTATACAATCTTTTTATCTGTAATCACCTTTTCAAATACGGAAGGCTAGTCAGTTTCCCTTCTAACCCAGAAGTGTCTTTACACTTGGCTCAATATCATAGATTTTAGATCCTTAGATATTTTTGCTCGGAGAAAACATACTATTTATTTTTCTAATATTATAGTTAATTGTATCACACTTTAGTTTTCTTATCATTATTTTTTTGGAATTTTTTGTTATTGCCATTAATGAATTTCATAGAATTAATTTTATATAGTCAAGATCAATTATCATTATAAAATAATTATTAAAATATTATAATATTTCATTTGTAAAATTTTTAACTAATACAAGATATTGTATCCAATATCTACAAAAATACTTTATTTTTTAACAAAAAAAAGCCGTATTTTTAGCAATTTTATCCAATTATATATTATAATTATTATAGATTACAAATATATGTTATAAATACCATCCAGATTTAGTTATAACATTTATATCCTATATATCTTACTTTTATTTTCTTTTCAGAAAATTTTGTATATTCTATTCTGATATAAATTCATTAATTGATCGGATTGTTTTATAAAACTATTTTTTGATTTTATATTTTTTAAATACATAATGAAGTTATTACTATCACCATTATATAAATTTTATAAGTATAATTTCTATTAATGTATTTTGCACTCTATATAAAAATAAATAGTGCTACTTTTTAAGAAAATCTGCCTTATTTAAGTCTAAGGTTTCTTAATAAGATTTTCTTTTTTTATCGTTAGTTAATTATTCTAATTTAAGAAGTAACTTAAAACGAAAAGGGGGATTTGTATGTGCGATTTTGTTTCACAAAACCAAAAATTATTTGATGAATTAGATAACCTTATTGATTCATTAGAAGTAGCGGATGAAAGTGCTTTAATATTTGTACTTAAAGAAGCTCAAGGAATCTTCGGTTATCTACCAAAAGAAGTTCAACTTCATATAGCTGATAAGTTAGGCGTTGCTCCTTCTAAAGTATATGGTGTTGTAAGTTTCTATTCTTACTTCTCTACTAATCCAATCGGAGAATACAAAATTAGTGTCTGTCTTGGTACAGTTTGCTTCGTTAAAGGCTCAGACAAGGTAATGGCTGAATTCGAAAAACAATTAGGAATCAAAGCTGGAGAAACAACAGAGGACCTTAAATTTACACTTGAAGGTTTAAGATGTGTTGGTGCTTGCGGACTAGCTCCTGTTGTAGTTGTAAATGGAAAAGTTTATGGTCAATCAACTCCAGATGATGTTTCCAAAATATTAGACAACTATAGAAATTTAGAATTAAGCTGTTAGGAGGTAAATATTGATGAAAAAATTAAATTCAATAGCTGAGTTAAAAGCTGCTGTTAAAGAATTCAAACCTGTTCTTGATTTAAGAGAAAATCATACAGATGCTATACCTGATAAAAGAGATATCTTAGTTTGTGGAGGTACTGGATGTACATCTTCAGACAGTTTACAAATAATCGAAAATTTAAAAGAAGAAATTGAAAAAGCTGGTTTATCAGACCATGCTATGGTTCATTTAACAGGATGCTTTGGATTCTGTGCTATGGGGCCAATCGTTAAGGTTTATCCTGATAACGTATTCTACATTCATGTTAAACCAGAAGATGCTAATGAAATAGTTCAAAGTCATATCGCCAATAACCAAGTTGTAGAAAGATTATTATTCGAAGAACCTGCTCTAAATCACCAAAAAGTTCAAAAACATGAAGATATGGCATTCTATAAAAAACAATTACGTATTGCCTTAAGAAACTGTGGTCATATAAATCCAGAAGATATAACTGAATATATCGCAAATGATGGATATTTAGCTCTTGCTAAATGTCTAGAAGAAATGACTCCACAAGAAGTTATCGAAGAAATGAAAAAATCTGGCTTAAGAGGTCGTGGTGGTGCTGGTTTCCCAACAGGTGTTAAATGGGAATCTGCTTCTAAAAACCCTGCTGTAAACGGTAAAAAATTCATTGTATGTAATGCTGATGAAGGTGACCCAGGTGCATTCATGGATAGATCACTTCTAGAAGGTGACCCAAATAGTGTTCTTGAAGCTATGGCAATAGCTGGTTATGCTGTTGGTGCTTCTCAAGGATATATCTACATAAGAGCTGAATACCCTCTTGCAATAGATAGATTAAAAATAGCTATAGCACAAGCTGAAGAAGCTGGTGTTTTAGGTGACAATATATTAGGAACTGGATTTAACTTCAAAATAGAATTAAAATATGGTGCTGGTGCATTCGTTTGTGGTGAAGGTACTGCATTAATTAACTCTATCGAAGGTAAACGTGGCGAACCAAGAATGAAGACTTTCTCTTCTTCTAAACATGGTTTATGGCAAGCTCCTACTTCAGTTAATAACGTTGAAACATTTGGTAATGTTCCAGCTATAATCAATAATGGTGCTGATTGGTTTGCTTCTTATGGTACTGAAGATTCTAAAGGTACTAAAGTTTTCGCCCTAGGTGGAAAAGTAAACAATGTAGGACTTGTTGAAGTACCTATGGGAACAACTTTAAGAGAAATAGTTTATGAAATAGGCGGAGGTATACCTAACGGAAAAGAATTCAAAGCTGTTCAAACTGGTGGTCCATCTGGTGGATGTATATCATCTAGAGACTTAGATACTCCAATAGATTTTAAATCTTTAGCATCTATAGGCTCTATGATGGGTTCTGGTGGTATGCTTGTTCTTGATGAAACTGACTGTATGGTTGATATCTCTAAATTCTTCCTTGAATTCACAGTTGATGAATCTTGTGGTAAATGTACTCCATGTCGTATAGGTAATAAGAGATTACTTGAAATGTTAACTAAGATATGTGATGGTAAAGGTACAGAAGAAGACTTAGTTGATTTAAAAGATTTAGCTTTAACTATAAAGAATACTTCTTTATGTGGTCTTGGTAAATGTGCCCCTAACCCTGTTCTTAGTACATTAGATTGCTTCTATGATGAATATTTAGCTCATGTCAAAGACAAAAAATGTCCTGCTGCTAAATGTCAATCTATGTTAAATTACTTCATCAATGATAATTGTATCGGTTGTGGATTATGTAAGAAAAACTGTCCTGCTGATGCTATCACTGGTGAAAAGAAAGAAAAACATGTTATCGATACAACTAAGTGCTTAAAATGTGGTGCTTGTATGGAAAAATGTAAGAAACATGCAATCGAAAAAAGATAGTACATTTATAATCAATTGTTAGACAATAATTTTTTAATTATTATTGAGGAGGGATTTACTAATGAGTTTAGTTAATTTAACTATAAATGGCAAAGCTGTTGCCGTACCATCTGGTACTAAAATACTTGAAGCTGCAAAGCAAGTAGGTATTAAAATACCTAGCTTATGCCAAATGAAAATAGATGAAATAGGTTTTACTAATGAATGTGCATCTTGCCGTGTATGTATGGTAAGTGCAGGAAGAAAACTAGTACCTGCTTGTGGTACTATGGTTAAAGAAGGAATGGTAGTTAACACTAACACTCCTGAAGCTTTAAAATATAGAAAAAATGTTGTTGAATTATTATTATCAGACCATCCACAAGATTGTTATACTTGTGCTAAAAGTGGTCAATGTGAATTACAAAATTTAGCTTCTGATATGGGTATAAGAAATATAAGATTTAAAGGTGAACAATCAACTTCACCTATAGATACTTCTTCTTATTCTATAGTAAAAGATAATGACAAATGTATATTATGTAGAAGATGTGAAACTATGTGTACAGAAGTTCAAACTGTTGGTGTTCTTTCTGGTGTAAATCGTGGTTTCAATACTGTAGTTGGTACTTTCTTCAATACTGACATGATGAATACAGAATGTACTTTCTGTGGACAATGTGTTAGTGTATGTCCAACTGGTGCTTTAATGGAAAAAGATAATACTAAAGAAGCTTGGGATGCATTAGCTCAAAAAGAAAAACCAGTTATGGTTCAAATTGCTCCAGCTGTTAGGGTTGGTATAAGTGAAGAATTTGGATTTGAACCTGGAGCTATATCTACTGGTAAAGTTGTTGCAGCTTTAAAAGCATTAGGATTTGATTATGTATTCGATACTAACTTTGCTGCTGACTTAACTATAATGGAAGAAGCTAATGAGTTTGTACAAAGATTAACTAAAGGTGGAGATTTACCAATAATGACTTCATGTTGTCCAGCTTGGGTTAACTTCTGTGAAACTCAATACCCAGATTTATTAAAATACTTATCAACTTGTAGATCACCACAAAGTATGTTCTCTCCAGTAGCTAGATATTATTTCGCTGACAAAATATTAGGTAAAAAACCTGATGAAGTTATAGTAATGTCTATAATGCCTTGTATAGCTAAAAAATATGAAGTTGCTAGAGAAGAATTAGGTAAAGATGGTATAATCGATACTGATTTATCATTAACAGTAAGAGAACTTGCAAGAATGATAAGAGAAGCTGGTATAGATTTAGCAACTATAGAAGATGCTGAATTTGATAGTCCTTTAGGATATTCAACTGGTGCTGCTGATATATTCGGTGTTACTGGTGGTGTTCTTGAAGCTGCTTTAAGAACTGCTTACACTGATGTAACTAAAGTTGAATTACCTGATGATGCTATAGAATTTAAATCTGTAAGAGGATTTGAAGGAATCAAAGAAGCAACAGTTAACGTTGGTGGAACTGACGTAAATGTAGTTGCAGCTTCATCTCTAGGATGCGCTAGAAAATTAATGGATGAATTAAGAGCTGATATAGCTGCTGGTAGAGCTCCTAAATACCACATCATAGAAATCATGGCTTGTCCTGGTGGATGTGTTGCTGGTGGAGGTCAACCATTCCATGGTGGAGATTACGAAAAAGTTAAAGCAAGAGGTGCTGGATTATATGCAATCGATGCTAATAAGCCTAAACGTAAATCTCATCAAAACCAAGATATTAAAAAATTATATGCTGAGTTCTTGGGAGAAAGAGGCGGACACAACGCTCATACTTATCTACATACGCATTATTTTGATAGAAGTAATCCATATGCAAAAGAAGATCCAAAAGAAGCTGCCTTAACTACTGAATAAATTAGTTAATAATAGCCTTAAAAGCCTATAATATATAGATTAGATTGGCCTGTCGTGTTTTTACTCGACAGGTCTTTCTTTTTTTTCATAAATATTTTATATACTTAATTTACTATAATTAGATTTACTATTATGAGCATAAATTTTTTAAGTAAAATAGCCTTTCACATTATTTAATCAAAACATGCAAAAGGCTATTTTATTTATTTTATACTATTTTATTTTTGTATTGTTTGAGATAATTTCTTAGTAAATTCTATAGCTGCATCATATCCCATTATTTTTTGTCTATAGTTCATAGCTGCAACTTCTACTATCATAGCTGTATTTCTACCTGGTTTTACTGGAACAACTAATTTTTCTACTTCTTTTCCTAATATTGTTTCATATTCTTTATCAAGACCTAGTCTATCATAGTATTTTTCTTGGTCCCAACTTTCCAGTTCAAGAATTAAACTTATTTCTTTAATGTTTTTTATTGCACCAACGCCATATAAACTTCTTACATCGATTATTCCTATACCTCTTATCTCCATGTAATGTCTTAGTAATTCTGGCGCTTGTCCAATCAATCTATCATCATCTAATTTTATTATTTCTACTGCATCATCTGCAACTAATCTATGTCCTTTTTGTATAAGCTCAAGAGCAGTTTCAGACTTACCTATACTACTCTCTCCTTTTATAAGAACACCTATCCCATATACGTCTACAAGTACTCCATGTATTGTTATATGTGGTGCTAATCTATTATCAAGATAGTTAGATATTTTGTTTATAAATCTAGTAGTATTTCTTTCACTACTTATTAGTACACGTTCGTGTCTTTTGGCAGCTTCTAATATATCTTCATCAATTTCCAATCCTCTTGTAACGATTAATGCAGGTATATCATAAGAGAATAATTTATCTAGTATTTCTCTTCTCTTTTCTTTATCGATATTTTTAAAATAAGTATATTCCCCTTTACCTATTATCTGTATTCTATCAAATGCAAAATATTCAAAGTATCCTGCTAGTGCTAATCCTGTTCTATTTACATCTTGTGATTGAACGAAGAATTCTTTACCTTCTGGTCTATAAACAACATTTAGTTCTAAGTCCCTAACAAGATCTGATATTGCTATTTTGTCTTTTGATTCCATTCTTATTCCTCCGATTTAAAATAATTATAAATATTTTCTGCTGCTGTTTTATTTATACTCTCAACTTCTAATAATTCCTCAAATGTAGCAGCCTTTATACTATCAATACTTTTAAAATGGCTTAAAAGATTTTTCTTTCTTGTCTCCCCTATACCAGGTATATCATCTAGTACGGATTTTGTAAGTGATTTCTTTCTCAAACTTCTATGATAAGTTATAGCATAGTTATGAACTTCTTCTTGTATGCTAGCAACAAATCTGTATAAGTTTGTTGTTTTATCTAATACAATTTCTTGTGATTTATTTACTAATCCTTTTGTTCTATGTTTGTCATCTTTAAACATACCCCACAGAGGAATTTGTATATTATTTTCGTCTAGTACGTTTTGTACAGCGCTTACTTGACCTTTTCCTCCGTCTAGTAAAATTAAATTTGGTAAATTTCCATGTTTTATTCTTCTGCTTAAAATTTCTGCCATTGAGCCATAATCATCTGGACCTACTATGGTCTTTATTTTAAATCTTCTATATTCTTTTCTATCTTTTTTACCATTTGTAAAAACAACCATAGTACCAATTGAATCTACACCTTGAATATTAGATATATCGTATGCTTCAATTCTTTCTGGAACTGTTTCAAGGTTAAGTAACTCTGTTAATTGAGTTAGTGCACCAATACTTTTTTCATATTTTTGTTTATTTAAATGAGAAAATTTATTTAAATATTCCATAGCATTTTTTCTGACCATCATAGCCAATGCTTTCTTCTCACCTTTTTGAGGTAATGTAATACTTACTTTGTTTCCTTTTTTCTCACTTAACCACTGTTCTAATATCTCTCTATCTTCTATATCTTCATCTATAATTATTTCTTTTGGTATATACTCCTGTTCCATATAGAATTGTTTTACAAATGAGCCAAGCACAGAATTAGATTTACTTCCTTCTACACCTTCTAATATAAAGTGTTCTCTTCCTATTATTTTTCCATTTCTCATAAAGAATACTTGAACACATGCTTCTTCTTCTGTTCTTGCTAAAGCAATTACATCTTGATTTGCATCCATACTTGATGAATCTATTTTTTGTTTTTCTTTTATCTCTTCCAAATTCTTTATTTTATCTCTATAAGTGGCTGCCTCTTCAAAGTTAAAATTCATTGCACACTCATTCATTTTTTCTTTTAAGAGATTTATTAAAGTTTCTTCTTTTCCTAATAAAAATAATAATATTTCATCAATCATCTTGTTATATTCTTTTTGAGATACATGTCCTGTACAAGGTCCTATACATTTTTTAATATGATAATTCAAACATGGCCTTGCATTATTTTTAATAGCTTTTGGTATATCTATATTGCAATTTCTAATTGGATATATATTATGAATTATCTCTAGGGTATCGTTTACCGCACCCACATTTGTATATGGTCCAAAATATTTTGCATTATCTTTTAGTACTCTTCTAACCTTCATTACTCTTGGATAATCTTCATTAACAGTGACTTTTATATATGGATATGTTTTGTCATCTCTAAGCAAAACATTATATTTTGGTCTGTACTGTTTAATTAAGTTACATTCAAGTATTAACGCCTCTAACTCAGAATCAGTAATTATATACTCAAATGATGCAATATTTTCTACCATAGATCTCACTTTTGATGAGTGATTTTTAGATGATTGAAAATATTGTCTAACTCTATTCTTCAAAGAAATAGCTTTCCCGACATAAATTATTTTGTCGTTCTTGTTTTTCATTAAATAAACGCCAGGTTCGTCTGGTAGTAATTTTAATTGTTCTTGAATATCAAACATTAAAAATCTCCTTTTTCCTCATAAACTTCTATTATTCTTTATTTTTTGTCTTTAATTACATATTAATTCCTATATAATCTTTTATTTTCTGACATTTATAATTTTTTAATGTATAAGAGCATTATAAATCATATTAATTTATAATGCTCTTATTTACTATTAAATCATACCATATTTTTTTGATGTTTTTCTATCATATTACAAAATTATTTATATTAATACATATTTATTCAAAGTATTTTTTTAAAAATTGTCCCGTATATGATTTTTCTACTTTTGATACTTCTTTTGGAGTTCCTGTTGCAACTATAGTTCCCCCATTATCTCCACCTTCTGGTCCTAAATCAATTATATAATCACAACACTTAATTACATCTAAGTTATGCTCTATTACTACTATAGAGTTACCTGTATCAGCTAATCTTTGTAGAACATCTATTAATTTGTCTACATCAGCCATATGTAACCCTGTTGTCGGTTCGTCTAAAATATATAATGTTTTACCAGTAGGTCTTTTGCTTAATTCAGTTGCTAATTTAATTCTTTGTGCTTCACCACCTGATAATTGAGTAGATGGTTGACCTAATTTTATATATGAAAGACCTACATCCATTAATGTCTCTAATTTTCTTTTTATTGTAGGTATATTTTCAAAGAATTCTAGTGCCTCTTCAACATTCATATCTAATACATCAGCAATCGTCTTATCTTTATATTTAACTTGTAGAGTCTCTCTATTATATCTTTCACCCTTACATACTTCACAAGGAACATATACGTCTGGTAGGAAGTGCATTTCTATTTTTATTATTCCATCACCTTTACATGCCTCACATCTTCCACCTTTTACATTAAAACTAAATCTTCCTTTTTTATATCCTCTTGCTTTAGCTTCGTTTGTCATTGCGAATAAATCTCTTATGTGGTCAAATATTCCTGTATAAGTTGCAGGATTTGACCTAGGAGTTCTTCCTATTGGACTTTGGTCAATATTTATTATCTTATCTATATTTTCTATACCTTTTATTTCTTTATGTTTTCCTGGTTTCATTCTAGATCTGTTTACTTTGTTGGCAACACTTTTATATAGTATTTCATTTATAAGTGTACTTTTTCCTGAGCCTGAAACACCAGTTATACATACAAATTTACCTAATGGTATTTTTACATTTAGGTTTTTAAGGTTATTTTCACTTGCTTTTATTATTTCTATAAACTCTCCGTTTCCTTCTCTAACTGTTTCCGGTACATCTATAGTTCTCTTTCCACTTAAGTACATACCTGTTATAGAATTCGGGTTATTTATAATTTCATCAAATGTACCTTGAGCAACTATCTCACCACCATGAACTCCTGCCCCAGGCCCTATATCTACTATATAGTCCGCAGCTCTCATAGTATCCTCGTCGTGCTCAACAACAATCAACGTATTTCCTATTCTAGTTAAGTTCTGAAGTGAGGCTATTAATTTATCGTTGTCTCTTTGATGAAGACCTATACTAGGTTCGTCTAATACATAAAGAACACCTACTAAAGCAGAACCTATTTGTGTTGCAAGTCTTATACGTTGTGCTTCACCACCTGATAGTGTTCCCGCCTTTCTAGATAGATTTAAATATTCTAAACCTACATTGATTAAGAATGATGCCCTCTCGTGTATTTCTTTTAATATTTCCTGAGCAATAAATTGATTCTTTTCACTTAATTTTAAACTATCTATAAAATCTATTAATTCATTTATTGAAAGCTCTGTTACTTCAATTATATTTTTTTCTCCTACTTTAACTGATAGGACTTCCTTTTTTAGTCTATTACCTTTACATTTTGGACAAGGAGTCTCTGCCATAAATTCATCAATTTTATCCTTAGCATATTCAGAAGAAGTTTCATTATATCTTCTCTCTAAGTTTACTAAAACACCTTCAAAAGGAGCTTTATAGTGTTTTCTTCCTCCAAATTTAGAATCAAATTCAAACTCTACAATTGTGTTGTCTCTTCCGTAAAGTAACTCTTGTACAAAATCAGCTGGTAATTCTTTAAATGGTGTATCTAAAGATACTCCATATATATCAGCTAAACTTCTTACCATTTTACTGTAGTAAGTATCATTACTCTTACTTACAGAACCCCATGCTGCTATTGCGCCTTGGTTTATCGATAAATCTTTATTTGGTACAACTAAATCCTCATCAACGTTTCTACGTTCACCTAAACCATTACATTCATCACAAGCACCAAATGGAGCATTAAATGAGAACATTCTTGGAGATAATTCTTCAATTCCAACTCCATGGTCAGGACATGCGAATTTAGTTGAATACAGTATTTCTTCTCCATCTATAATTTGTGCAATAACTAATCCATCTGATAATTTTATTGCTGTTTCGATTGAGTCAGAAAGTCTTCCTTCAATTCCTGGCTTTACAACTATTCTATCTACAACTACTTCTATATTGTGTTTTTTATTTTTACTTAGTTCAATCTCATCTGTAACTTCGTAATTTTCTCCATTTACTCTAACTCTTACAAATCCTTCTTTTTTTAGCCCTTCTAGTGTCTTTTTATGCGTTCCTTTTTGACCCCTAACGATAGGAGACAGTATTTGTAATTTTGTTCTTTCTGGAAATTCTAATATTTTATCCACGATTTCTTGTACTGTCATCTGGCTTATTTTATTTCCACATACAGGACAATGTACATCTCCAACTCTAGCAAATAAAAGTCTTAGGTAATCATATATTTCTGTAACTGTACCTACTGTTGATCTAGGGTTTCTTGATGTTGTCTTTTGGTCTATCGAAATTGCTGGTGAAAGACCTTCTATGTACTCTACATTTGGTTTTTCCATTTGCCCTAAAAATTGTCTAGCGTATGATGAAAGACTTTCTACATATCGTCTTTGTCCTTCTGCATAAATTGTGTCAAACGCTAATGATGATTTTCCTGAGCCAGATAATCCTGTAAATACAACAAATTTATTTCTAGGGATTACTAAATTCACATCTTTTAAATTGTTTTCTTTAGCACCTCTTATTATTATTTTATCTTCCATTCTATGTTCCTTTCTTTTTATTTTGAATCTATCTCTTATAATTCTTTCTAATATAAAAATTTCTAATCGATTATTTGTAAAAATATGTTTTGTATTAGTAATCTTATTTATATTTTTTATACTTTTTGCTCTAATTCTTTTATTTTATCTCTTAACTGAGCCGCTCTTTCAAATTGTAAATTAGTTGCTGCTTTCATCATTTCAGCTTGTAATTTAGCTATATTAGCCTTAATTTCTTCTTTATTATCAGTTTCACTTATTCCGTAAATTTCTTCTTCCTCAGCTAATTTAAGAGTTTCTATGCTGTCTCTGATGTCTTTTTTAATTGTTTTAGGAATTATACCGTGTTCTTTATTATATTGTGACTGTATTTCTCTTCTTCTAGCTGTCTCTTCGATTGTAGCTGCCATTGAACGAGTAATCTTGTCTGCGTACATAATAACTCTACCTTCTGCATTTCTGGCAGCACGTCCAACTGTTTGTATTAACGATGTTTCTGAACGTAAGAAACCTTCTTTATCTGCATCTAAAATAGCTATTAATGATACTTCTGGTATATCTAATCCCTCTCTAAGTAAGTTTATACCTACTAATACATCAAACTTACCTAATCTTAAATCTCTTATTATTTCCGTTCTTTCTAAAGTAACGATATCTGAATGTAGGTATTTTACCTTAATTCCAATTTCTTCAAGATAATTTGTTAAATCCTCACTCATTTTTTTAGTTAAGGTAGTGATTAATACTCTCTCTCCATTTTCTATGACCTTGTTTATTTCTCCAACTAAATCGTCTATTTGATTTTCAATCGGTCTTACTTCTATAATTGGGTCAAGTAATCCTGTAGGTCTTATTATTTGTTGTGCAACTGTAGTTGAATGTTCAATTTCATAAGGACCTGGTGTCGCTGAAACAAATAATACTTGGTTTATATTTTCTTCAAACTCTTCAAAGTTTAAAGGTCTATTGTCGTATGCAGAAGGAAGTCTAAATCCATTGTCTATTAATGATTTTTTTCTAGAATGGTCTCCTGCATACATACCTCTAACTTGTGGTAGCGTAACGTGTGATTCATCTATTATCAGCAAGAAATCATCTGGAAAGAAGTTCATAAGTGTATATGGCTTTTCTCCTGCTTTTCTGCCTGTAATATGTCTTGAATAGTTTTCTATACCTTGGCAGAATCCTATTTCTTTAAGCATTTCTATATCATATTTTGTTCTTTGTTCTATCCTTTGTGCTTCAAGCAACTGGTCATTATCTTTAAATTCTTGAACAACATCTGATAATTCTTTTTCTATTGCTTTTACTGCCTCTTCAATTCTTTCTGGAGTAGTAACGTAATGTGATGCTGGGAATATAGCAGTGTATTTTCTTGTTCCTACGATTTTTCCAGTAACATAATCAATTTCTGTTATTCTATCTATTTCATCGCCGAAGAATTCTACTCTAATAGCTCTTTCATCATTACTTACAGGGAAAATCTCGACAACATCTCCCCTTACTCTAAATGTTCCTCTTACAAAATTTATATCGTTTCTTTCGTATTGTATATCTATTAATTTTTTAATTATTTCATCTCTTTCAACTTCCATACCTACCCTTAGAGATAACATCAAATCTTTATAATCCTTTGGATCCCCTATACCATATATGCATGATACAGAAGATACGATTATAGTGTCTTTTCTCTCTAAAATTGATGCTGTAGCAGAGTGGCGCAATTTGTCTATTTCATCATTTATGCTAGCATCTTTTTCTATGTATGTATCGCTGTGGGCAACGTATGCCTCTGGTTGATAATAATCATAATAACTTACAAAATACTCAACTGCATTATCAGGGAAGAATTCTTTAAATTCACTATAAAGCTGTGCAGCCAATGTTTTATTGTGTGCTAATATAAGAGTAGGCTTTTTAACCTCTTGTATTATATTTGCCATTGTAAATGTCTTACCTGAACCTGTAACCCCTAATAAAGTCGAAAATTTTTCATCATGATTTATGGCATTTACTATTTCTCTAATAGCCTCAGGTTGGTCACCTGTAGGTTTAAAGTCAGATTTTATTTTAAAATCCATAATATCACCTAACCTTTCCCGAACATTAGTTCTATTTCCATTATACCATAATATATATTAGTATATCCGTACTTTTGAATATTAACTAAAAATATTTTACCCATAATTATATTCTTTAAGTACATATGGAGTAAATTTTCTATATAACTATCTATAAATCTATATTAGCTATCTATAAATATGTAATAATTTATAAATAGCTAATCTAATAAAAATTTAAATTTCTATTTTTTATTATACAAAAAAATCCACCTAAATTTTTAACTATGTAAAAACTTAGGTGGATTTAATATTGTTATGTTTACTTTTTAAAATTAAAAAGATTACGTGGCTACGTCTTACTCTCCCAGGCGGTTGCCCACCAAGTACCA
>OCHO01001089.1_pt1 | contig 18510 bp, 13 predicted proteins | sample 1538441 | NCBI WGS metagenome assembly OCHO01 (sample SAMN04571691, study PRJEB22368) | human gut metagenome | biome: human gut; material: stool | host: Homo sapiens | place: Luxembourg | collected 2012-06-29
CCCGCCGCTTTCGCGTTTTATTCACAATTTTTTTCGTCAGTATCGGTATCCGGCACGCACTTTTCCGCCGCGCGTTTTCCTGCGGCCAAAAGTTTTATAAGGCCCTCCGGCACAGGTGCGCCCATGGCTGCGGCATTCTCGGCAATACTGCCAAGCTCGGTAAAAATGTACCATACCAGCACCACCGGCAAAATCAGCACGGTGTATTGTATGCCCAATACGGGCAGGTTTTCCACCGCCACGCCCAGCACGCCGTCGGCCATGGCGGCTACAATCACTACAACCACCATCCCGGCCTTGTGCCAGATGCCTGCGCGCGCCACAGCGCTTGACCACTCGCCTTTGGACGCCGCAGCCGCGCTGCCACTGATCCAGTCGATCACCATGCACACAGCCCAGGCCAGCACCAGCCACCCCAGCCAGCCAAAGGCCGCCGAAAACGCCGCGCACAGCGCCGTCACCGCCGCCTTGATCCACAAAAACATATTTTGCTCTTCCATTTTTTCTACCCCTCCACGATCCTGATCCCGTATTCTTCCGCCGCCAGGTGCTCCATGCGGCACCCGCGCGCCGTTTCCCAGCCGGGCGCAAAAATCACCGCGTCCGCTTCGGCCAGCTTCCCCAGCGCCCGCGCCAGCAGGGCCAGCGGCGTGGCATCGGTGTCGTCAAACAGGGTGTCCAGCACCGCGATCTCGTCCTCCTGCAGCGCCACCGCCGCGTCGGCCACCAGCGTTTTGCGCTCCCGCACAATGTCGGCCATCCTGCGCCCGCGCATCGGCTGGCTGATAAACAGCTTTGTCATGCCTGTTCCCTCCTTCTTATGCTGCCGTACTGGCGGCCTTGTCCGCGGCCCCCAGCTCGGTCAGCTTGTCCATCAGCGCCTTGGCGTCCCCGGCGCTCACCGGGCCAATGCGCAGGTTCTGCTTTGTGTGCGCCGCGTCGGCGTACTCGGCGCTGTACAGGCCCAGCCCCACCAGGCCCAGCGCCAGCGCCAGGCTGTACACGCTCATGGCCTCAGCGTTCGTCAGGCCGTTGGCCTGCACCGTTTGCAGGGCATTCGCGGCGGGTTCGGCATCCGCCGGGCGGGCAACGCTGGTATAGCTGCCCAGGTGCCTGCGCACCGCCACGCTGGCGGGCGTAAAGTCAGCGTCCAGCCAGTTCAGCGGGTTCACCCGCCTGCCCTTGTACAGCACCTCAAAATGCAGGTGCGCGCCGTAGCAGTTGCCGCTTGCGCCGCTGTACCCGATCAGCTGGCCCTCCGTTACCGCGTCGCCCAGCTCCACAACACGCTTCAGCAGGTGCGCGTACCGCGTTTGCAGCTTTTTCCCGTTGTAATCGGCATGGCGCAGCCGCACCATGTTGCCGTAGCTCTGCATCCCCGTGCAGGTCTTGCCGTCCCAGGTCTGCGCCTGGTCTACCGTGCCGTCCTCGGCGGCATACACCGGCCGCACGCAACTGGTGCCGCTCTGGGTGCGCAGGTCAATGGCATTGTGTGCCGCGCCGCTGGTGTACGTCCAGCCGGCCGTGATGACGTGCTGTGCCAGCGGCCAGGCCAGCAGTACATCGCCGTTTTGTAATCTCATTGGGGTTACACCTCCGTTGTCGTTCAGACATTTTATACTTCAACAAACACCACATTGATTTTGTACCTGTATCCGGCAGGGATAGCTTCTTTTGCTTTTATCATTAGTGCGCCGGTTGAGATATGAGTTGCTTCAAGTATATATTGTTTCCCGTCACTGCTTCTGATGGCGATGAAATCCCCATCGTCGTCATTCTGGCTCGAATATCTGGTGTGAATTGATTTTGGCACCCCTTCCACATAAAAAAGTGTTTTGCCTGCTGCAATAGCCGTGCCGCTGGTACTATATCCGGTCGTAAATGTTATACTTAAAAATCCCAGTTTTCCTACTGTATAGCAATAGCACTTGTCCTTTCCGATGCCGTTCGGTATAGTTATGCCTGTTGCAAGGTTTGAAAAGGTTATTTCGTGATCTTCTCCAATCGGTATTCCCAGCGCCGTAATGTCGCTCTTGGTCACAGCCGTCGCCGCGCTCACATGGCCGGTGCTGTCTACCGTCACCTTGTACAGCCCGCTGGCCCTTGCCGTGTAGCTGGGGTGGGTGTATGTGGTATCCTGCGCAGGCACACCCAGCGCGGTAATATCACTTTTGTCCACAGCTGCCACCGCACTTACATGCCCTGTGCTGTCCACTGTCACCTTGTACAGCCCGCTGGCCCTTGCCGTGTAGCTGGGGTGGGTGTATTTGTTTGCCCCGGCTGTTACCCCGTCCAGCTTTGTTTTATCCGCCGCGCTCATCAGGCCCTCTGCGCTTGTTGTGGCGGCGCTGTATGTGGTATCGCTTTCCGGTATCCCAAGCGCCGTAATGTCACTTTTGTCCACAGCTGCCGCCGCACTTACATGGCCGGTGCTGTCCACCGTCACCTTGTACAGCCCGCTGGCCTGCGCTGTGTAGCCGGGGTGGGTGTAGTTGTTGGCGTTTTCGGCAATGCCGTCCAGCTTCGTTTTGTCCGCCGCGCTCATCAGGCCGTTTGTGCTTTGCGTTGCCACATCGCTCGGCTTTGCTTCAATGGCACTTTTGGCTGCCGCTTCTGCGCTGGCTGCCGCCGCCTCCGCCTTGCTTACGGCGGTTTGGCTGGCTGTTTCCGCGGCGGCCCTGTCTGCCGCTGCGGCTGTCGCGCTGGTTTTGGCCTGCCCGGCATAGTATTCGGCGTTGTCCGCATCCTCTCCGGTTCGGGTCCCTGTTCCGCCCGCCGCCCAGCTTTCGGCGCGCACCGCTGCGTTCCCTGCGCTTTTGGCGTCCGCGTCTGCCTGCACGGCACTCTGGGCGGCCTGCACGGCATAGGCCTGTGCCTGCCGCCTGTCGTCGCCGCTGTCCAGCCCGCAGCCCAAAACCTCGCTCAGCGGGTCCGGCACACTGCTGGTCAATCCGTCTGCTTGTGTTGCCATATCATATACCTCTTGTTACAATCGCGTTGATCGCCGTCAAACCACTCGGCAGGCCAGTCAGTTTTCCGTTGCTGATGCTTAGGCTCAAACTGGTACTGCTTGGGCTGCCATATATAGCGCCCTTGTGGTACTTGTCGCCCTCAAACGCGACCAGGCTCGTAGTCTGCTGGCCCCAGCCGCCGGAACTGGTCATGGTGCCGTAGCCCCAGATCTTGATTGCCCCGTCAGTGCGCTTAAAACTAACGCTGGGGTTGGTGTTCGTAATGGCATAAGCCTCAACGTTGTTATTGCTGCTGCCGCTGCTGGACGATACGTTCACCGTCACCTTGCCGCTGCCGTTATGGTAGCCCGCCGGGATGGTATAGCTGCCGTTGGCCGTCATGGTCTTGGCAACCGCCCCGTTGTTGGTCATGGTGCCGGTCAGCTTTGCCCCGTCAACATAAGCGGTTTTACCGCTCAGAATGTTGGCGGCGGTGGCGGTCGCATCGCTGGTATCTGTGCCGTTTACTGTTAAGGCGGCATTTCCCCCAACACGCGAAATATATACGCCCACCTCTGCGAGCACTTCCGCGGAGGCAGTTGCCGTTACTTTTATACTCGGCATATCGTCCGTCCCAGCATATAGATGAATTGACTTTAATTTTGTCCCTTCAGCGGTTTGATTGATTATTCCGTTTCCAGCGTCCCACTTTGTATAAGATAGCGTCCCATCATCAGCTTTTTTATCAAGCTCAGAGCATAGAATCCCGATTGTTGCAGTAGATTTATAACTGTACGGCTTGACAAATACCGAAATAGCATAATCTGCTTCCGGCAGCACATACGATGCAATATCGTTGCTCCCGCTCGCCAGGGTCTTGGTGTACGATATAGCCTTTCGGTATGAGACACCAGTAACGGTGCCTTCACCCGAATGATACCCCTCAGGAATGGTGTAGGTCTGTCCGGGAACAAGATTGGCTGTTATCTTGCCCTTGTTTGTCATCGTCCCCGTTACCTTGCACCCGTCAACATACGCAGTCTTACCGCTCAGGATTTCCCCGGCTGTCGCCGTAGCATCGCTGGTATCCACCCCCGTGTCGATCTGCTCCACCAGCGCGGCGTACCCGTCCAGCGTTGTGTCATCCGGCACCGTTACGCCCTTGGCGGTGATCGCCGTGGCAAGGTCGCTTTTCGCCCCGCTTAAGCGGCTGATCTGCGTTTTAATGTTCGTGTCCGCCATGCGCTTCTCCTTTCAGCAGCATCAGATCGCCGCCAGCGCGTCGCAAATATCATCCGTCAGGCTCACGGTGCCGCCGCTCGTGTACCCCGCGGGCACAGCCACGCTCAGGGTCGTCAGGCCGTCAATGGTCAGGCTGGTGGCCCCGTTGTTGGCCATGGTGCCCGTCACCTGGCTGCCGTTCACCCAGGCTTTTTTGCCGCTCAGGATGTTGGCTGCGCTCGCCGCGTCGGTCGTGCTCTCCGTCGTGTCCACATACAGCGCGGGAATGGCCGCCACGCTCACGCTGGAAAGCACCTTGCCGCTGGTCGGGGTCACGGTCTGGGCGCTCTTGGTGGGCGTCACGCTCTTGCTCTCTTTGGTAATGCTCACCTTGCCGCTGCCGCTGTGGTAGCCCTTGGCGATGGTGTAGCTGGTGGTCGTGGTGTCCAGCGTCTTGGTCACAGCGCCGTTGTTGGCCATCGTGCCAGTCAGGGTCTTGCCGGTGCTGTCCACCACGATCTTGCCGGACAGCACATCCGCCGCCGTCGCCGTCACGCTCGAAACGTCCTGGTAGTTGGACGGGATCGCCGCCACCGTCACATCGGACAGGCCATAATAGCCGCTGTCCGGCGTCACGCTCTGCTGGCTCTTGGTCGGCGTCACCTTCTTGCTTTGCAGGTTGTAATTGCCGCCGCCGGAAACGCCGGAAACCGTGCCGCTGCCGTTGTGGTAGCCCTTTGGAATGGTGTAGGTGTCGCCCTCCTGCACCGTCGCGCTCACTGCGCCCTGGTTGGTGATTCCGCTGATGGCGGTGGCCAGCGTGTCCAGGTTGGACGTGCTTTCCGCCATGCCCAGCTCCACCAGCTTGGTGCGGATGGTGTTGCGGTCGTTCTGGATGCGGGTGATCTCGGTCGCAATGTTGGTCTGTGTCGTGTCTGGCATGTTCTATCCTCCTCAAATGGTGCCCAGAAGCACCGCGATGTTGCCCACCTCCACCGCCACGGCGGCGCTGGTCACGGGCAGGGTATTGTCGGTTTCCACAGCGTCGGCGCAGTCCACACACAAAGCGCCGCTCTCCCATTTCAGGCCGTGGCCAATGCTCAGGCTTCCGCCGGTCTGCACGGCGCCGGTTTTCAAACTCAGGCTTACCGCCTCGCCGCCGCTCATGCTCATCTGCACGGTTTCACTGCTGTTCAGCAAACTCAGCTTCATGTGATCACCCCGCCCAGCAGTATCCGCTCCACCGGCAGCGCCACAATGTTGCTGGCCAGCGCCGCGCCGGTCGTTGTCACGGCCCGCAGCTGTATTTCCACGTTGCCGCCCTCCTCAAATTTTAAGGTTTCTTCCTGTGTCAGCGTCACCGTCAGGGTCTTGGCGTCATTGTCGGCGGTAATGCTGTCCTCCCGCCGGGTCACTTCCCTCCCGTATCCCTGCCGGAACGTCAAATACAGGCTCACCAGCGTTCCCGGCTCTATGTCCAGCTTAAACACCAGCGTCGGGGTCGTTCCCTGGGTCATACCATACCCTCCTTGCCGGGCTGTTTTTCCGGCTTTTGCGCCGGTGCGCCCGCTTCTGCCTTTATTTTGCCATGCCGCCGTATCCGGGCGCGCCCCCACTTGTCCCGTAAAATTCAAAACGCCCCCGGTTGCCGCTCTCACACGGCCCGCCGGGGGCATCTTTATGCGTTATTGGTTCAGGAGCTTCATTCCCATTTCTTAAAATCGTCCGCCTCGTACACCGTCAGCCCGTCCACCTTCAGCCTGCACAGCATCTCGGCAATCTCCTGCCGCCCGGCCGTGTCCGCCGCCTGGTATCTCGGCTTCATCTCTTTTGTTATGGCGCTGCGGATCGCTGTGCGCAGTTCCTTGGCGTCCCTGGCGCTGTCCAGCACGCTGTCATATTCCTCGCGGGTCAGGGTCCCGGCCTCCATCATCCGGCTTGCCTGCGCCGCCGCTTCCTCGTCGGCCCGCTCCAGCTGCCGCACCCTCTCGTCGATCATCTCCTGCACCGCGTCTGCGTCCGCCGTGTCCAGCGCCGCCGTAATGTCGGCGCTGCCCACCGTCACGCCCCAGCCGGTCACGGTGTCCAAATCGTACACCCGCTCCCCGCCGTATTCCAGCCCCATCAGGGCGTCCAGCATCTCGGCGCGTTCCTCGCTGTCCGCCTGCTGGTACGCCTTGCTGTACAGCTTCGTCACGGTGCTGCGGGCGGCGGTCACGGCGTCGGCGGGGTCGGTGCCGCTCTTTACCTTGGCATCCACCTGCCCGGCAAACAGCCGGCTCGCCTTGTCAGCGTCGCCGCCGTCCAGCGCCAGGGCAATGCGGTTCAGGTCCTTGTCCATCCCCAGCGGGTCGTCGGCGCCGGCAAGGCCGGTCAGCGTGTCGTATACGCCCTTCACGTCGCGCAGGGCTGCGCTCACCGCCACGCCGGTAACATTGCTCACCGCGTTGGCCGTGCGGTACAGCACCTGGTACAGGCTCGTTGTTTTGCCCGTCAGGTACTTGTTCCACACACTCACCGCGTCCATCACGTCGCCGATCCACTCCACGTCGTTGCGCTTTATGGTATAGGTCGCGTTCCCGTCCGCGCGCTCGGTGATGTACCCGATCACATCCTGCAAAAGCGGCAGGTTCCCCGGCAAATTCACCCCGTCCGCAAAGTTTTCCAGCACGTTCTGGGCATATACCTTGGCCAGGCTCGCCGCCGTCAGGCGTTCGTCGTCGTCCTCGTCGCCGCCGCGCGGGTGCCGCAGGGTGTCCACGGCGGCCGCGGCCGCGGCGGTCGCCATCGCCGTTGCCACATAGGTAACGCCCACACGGGCAAACCTTGCCCGCGCGGCCTTGTCCTTCGGGTTCTGCGCCAGGTTCACCGCCGCTTGGGCCACCATGGCATAGCTTTTAATGGGTTCCGCCATAAAGTTTGTCACCATCTTGGTAAACGTCGCTGTGCTCCGCATGATCTGGCTGCGGTGCAGCACGCTGTCCACCACCTGCGTCTTGTCCACAATCTCGCTCAGCCGCGCGGCGCACTGCCGGTTAAATTCTTCGCTGTCATATTCAAGCTCCGGGTGCTTGTCCAGCGTTTCCAGCTCGCAGGCGTTCCACAAAGCGCCCCAGGTGGTTTTGTCGCCCCACTCCGCCATCGCGGTGCTGGCGCTCCGCACCCGCTCAAGCGCCGTTTCCTCGTCCAGCGCCATGGCGCGCACGTCCTTGCCCAGGTTGGTTTCAAAATATCCCTGGCTTTTCCACCAGGCAATGGCGCAGTATTTTTCGGCTTTCGCCATGCCGCCCTCAAAGGTCTGGCCCTTGGCCCTGGCCGCCAGCCCTTTGCCCAGGTTGGCCGCGCCGCGCCCCAAAGCGCCCCGCAGGTATTTGGGCGCGATCTCCGCCCCCGCGCGGAAGTACGCCGTCGGCTGCTGCACCGCCACGCGCAGGTTCGCGCCCACCTTGGCAACCTTCCAGTTGCGCGTCACGGTGTTCATCAGGCGCTCGCCGCCGCTGGCGGTTTCGGCGCGGCCCTGGCCGTTAATGTCCCGCATCAGCGTTTCAAAATAGTCCTTGCCCTTGCGCCCCAGCAGGTTGTCAATGCCCTCCTTCACACTCACGGCGCTTTCCGGTGCGCGCCAGTTGTACCACTTCATCATGTCGCTTAACGGGATGCACCACCCGTAATAGGTCGCCATCTCCGTCGTGTGCCCAAAAAACGTGTCAAAGGCGTCGCCCACCACCAGCGGGTTGTTGGCGCCCTTCACCAGCGCCTTGGTCATGCCGGCGTTTTTAATGCCGTTCAGCCCGGCCTGCCTGCTGCTGGCTGCCGTTGTGGCGGTAAAGTCGTTGCTGCTGCTCATCGGCCAGTAGTGCGTTTCGGTAAATTTGTCGTACCCGTACAGCGTGTTGCTCACCTCGTTGCCCCACGCCGCCGCGGTCGTGCTCAGGTATTCCTGCATGGCGCGTGCCGTCTGCACCTGCTCGGTCGTCAGGCTGCCGGTAATCTCCGCCAGCTGCCCCGGCGTCAGCTTCACCCGCCGCCCCGGCTTGCCCTTGGCGTCCTTCAGCTGGATGCCGCCGATCATCAAATGCTCCTTTGCCGCCGCGCGCTGGCTCAGGCAGTACAGCTCCATGGCCTGCCCCGGTGTCAGCTCCAGCACGGTGTCCGCCATGCTGGCCGCGTCGGTCACGGTAAATTTGCGCTTTTCGGCCTTGCGCCCCGTCCACTTGTCCACGTCCGTTTTGTCTTTCAGCAGGGCCTGCGTCCACTCCACCGTTTCGCGCAGCTTCCACGCCCGCTTGTCAAACCCTTCGCGTATGGGCCGGTACATCTGCTCTGCCGTGTCGCCCAGGGCGGCAAAATACCGCCCTGCGTCCATCATATCCACGCCAAGCAGCTGCCCCAGGGCGTCGCCCGCCGTGGTGTCGGCGGCGGCCTTCACCGCCTTGCCCAACAGGTTGTTTTTGTTCTTTACCTGTTGCTTTTCCCGCGCGGCCATCTCGGCCACACTCGCGTCGCCCGCGGCGGCAATGGTTTCCCTGCTGCCCTCGGCCAGCAGCTTGTTGGCCTGCGTGATGCTCTTGGTCATGCTTTTCAAAATCACATCCAGCTGCCGCATCTGCTCGCCGCTGAACTGCCCAATCCCCGTCTTTCCGCCGGTCTGCTGCAACAGCGTGTCAATGTATCCCGGCAGGCTGGGGTCAAAATCGGCATAGTCGCCCGCGCCTGCGCCCATGTGTTCCAGCGCCTCGGCGTCCTTGGCCATCAGGGCAATGTCCTTCATGGTTTCCTGCCACCGCTGCGCCGTCGCCGTGCCCGCGTTGCTGGTGTTCCAGTCAAACAGGTTCAGCACGTTCAGCACGGCGGTGCGCATCTTCTTGGGCACATGTTTGGTGTCCGTCGGCTCCCGCAGCCAGGCCGCCAGGGTGCGCACCTGCTTCTGGGCACTGTCCCGGCTTTTGCGGTACAAAAGCCCGTCGTTGCGCCGTTGCATCCGCGTGGCAAACTCCGCCTGCTGGCGCACCAGCTTTTTGTCCCGCGTCTGCACCCATTTCAGCTTTTGCATCCGCTCCCGCATCACGGCGTCGTCCTTGGCGTTCTGTGCCTTCTGCTTGTAAACCTCCAGCATGGCGTCAAACCGCTCTTTCCGGTTGGCGTATGCCTGGTCGTACAGGGCCTTCATCTCGGCCTGCGCGTCCCGCCGCCCCTTGCGGTACTCGGCGCGCGCGGCCTTCTGCGCGTCCTGCGCCGCGCGGTCTGCCATGGTGCGGCGTGTCGGGCTGTTCAGGTATCCCTCCACCGCCTCGTTGGCCAGGTCAAGCGCCAGTGTTTCCATGTCCATGCCATACGGGTTCTCCACCACCGGCACGCTTGCCTCATACACCCCCAGCACCGCGTCGGTAAAGGCGGTAATGTCGGTGTTCTCCGCGTCAAAGGTTCCCGGCCAGCTCTCGGCCAGCTCGGCCTGCATCGTGTCCCAGTTTCCGGCCCCGTCGGTCAGCCGCACGTTCAGCCGGCCAAACAGCGCCTTGCGCACGTTGCCCCACTGCCGCCCGTTTTTGCCGTCGCCGTAGGCGTTCATCAGCTCGGCAAACTCCGCGCTGTCCCGGCGCACCTCCAGCGTCGTGCCGCGCAGGGTTTCGCGCAGCGGTTTATAGTATTCCCGCAGCTCGGTGTTTTTCTGCTCGCTCTCGTTCAGCACCCCGCGCATCACGTCGGTCAGGGCGTCCATCGCGTCGGCGTTCAGCGTCGGCTCGCCGTTGCCTTCCACGTTAAACACCCGCCACAAATCGCCGCTCAGCCTGTCCACGCCGTACTTGCTGCCCGTCAGCTTCAAAATGCGCTGGGCAATGCCCCGCGCGCTCGCCCGGCTTACGCTGTGCCCGCCCGATGCCTTAAACTCCTGCCGCAGCACCTCCATCTGCTGTTCCATGTACAGGTTTTTCTGCGCCAGCTCCCGGTTCTGCGCCCGCAGGTCGTCATAGTCCGCCTCCGTCGGGGCGCTGTACCGCAGTCCTTCGCCAAAGCCAGCCGTTGTTTCCGTGTCCATGCCAAAGGCATATTTTACATTCGCAGATAAATTTTCGCCCAGTTCCTCCTTGACGCTGCCCAAAAAATCTTCTATACTGATGTTGGAACCGTACAGAGCAACGGCATTCGTGCTGACCTCTCGCCCCTTGAGGGATTCGGTTCCATTTTTAATTTGTCTGCCTGTATGGGCGTACAGGCTTCCCCGCAAGGGTTCCATGCTGTCGGCATCCAGCACCTTCTGGCCGTCCTCGTACATATTTACAACAAAGCGGACCCCCATCAGGCTGCCGTCGCTCATGCGTGCCGCCCCAAGGTACAAATCACTTCGCACCTCCTTGCCGCGCGCTTCCAGCTCGTTCACCTTTACGGCGTTCTCCAAAATCGGCCCGATCTGCCCCACATACGGGGCATTTTTTTGTATCTGGGCCGCGTTCAAAAGCCCGTGCCGCAGCCCAGCCCTCGTCACAACAATGGTATCTCCCGTGTATCGGTTTACCACGCTCCCGCTGTTTTTGCCCGGTATGCGCTGCGTGCTCGCCAGGCCCGCATCCAAAATTTCCTTTACGGGCTTGTCGGCCAGGTCGTTTTCCTCCACCTCGGTGATCTCCATATCCGGCAGTTCCCGCAGGGTTTCAAAGCTCACCTGTTCTTCGCCCGTTTTCCTTCTCTGCGGGTGTTTCTCGGCGTCTACCTTCTTGCTGTACCGGAACCGGTTCAGTTCGCTTTGCTCCGGCAGGCTGCCTGTGCGGTAATATGTTTCCAGGTCGCGCACCACTTCGCTGCCGCGCACCCGGCCTTCGTACCAGCGCGTCGCGGCAGTGCTGCCGTCTTTGCGGCTGATGTCCAGGTTAAACCCATGCTTTGCCGCGCCCAGCGTGTCGGCCATCTCGGCAATGGCCGCCTTCTGCGCGTCGCTCACCTCGGTTTCGGCGCTCACGTCCACGCCGGGGCTTTCCGCCATCACCCGCACATTGCCTTCGGCAATAAAGGCATTCAGGTAATCCGTCTGTTCTGCCCCGCGCGCAAGCTCCGCCGGGCCGTAAACGCTTTGGATGTCGCGGTGGTCAAGGTCGCGTACGCTCTTGTCGCTCCCTCCGCTGAAATCCAGCATTCGCCCGTCCGGCAAAATGTACCCGGCGCTCTCAAACCACTTTGTGGTGCCGTAGGTGTCCGCTGCCTGTTCCCGGTGGTAATCCTCCCGGCTCATGCCGCTTTCCCGCACCTCGGCGTCGTACTCGGCCTGCTGGGCCTGCTTTTTCTGCCATGCCTTGTCCTGCTCCTGCTCGCGGGCCTGTTTGATCACTTCCTGTGCCAGGTCGCGCTGTTCCAGCAGCGCGTCCTGCTCGGCCTTAAACCGGTTTTCCGCCGCCTTGTATTCCAGGTATTCCTGGCTCTGTTTCCACTGCACCGCGTCCCCGGCGCGCTTGTGCTGCATCAGGCGGGCCAAAAACCGCCCATGTTCGGCCTCGTCCTGCTGCCGCCACGCTTTTTCCCTCGCCCAGCTGTCCTTCAGGGCGCGTTCCGCTTCGCGGTACTCCGCCCGCGCTTTTTCCAGTTCTTCCTGTGTCACCGCGCCGCTGATCTTCTCACTGTACTTGACATCCGCGTCCCCAAGCTGTATACTGCGAATAAGACCAAAACTGGTTCCGTCCAAAGGCACGCGGTTGCCGCGGACTTGGAACCACTCTTTGGTCTTCTTTTTGTTTTCATTCAAATACAAAATGCTTTCATCTGTAATCAGCTTTGCAAAGTCGCTGCGGGCGTGGATCGTGCGGATTTTTGTTACGGCGTTTCGCCCGGCCACATCTTTGGCCACCATAACACCCACCAGAACCGGCGTGCCGTCTGCTGTTTGCAGGTCGCCAAACACGTTCACTGTGTTCTTCAGCGTCATGGCCTGCGTAATGGCAATCGGGTCGTTCAGCAGCTCCGGTATTCTCTGCACCAGCTCCGCCGTCAAATGGTCGCCGTGGTTCGTCAGCTCCTTTTGCAGCTTGCTCGCGTCAAAGTACACGTCCGCCGCCGCAAATCCCACCTGGTTCAGCGCGCTGCCCTCCTGCACCGTGCCCACCTTCACGCGGCTGCCGGGTTTCAGGCTCTGCCACTGCTCCACCTGTCGGCGGTAATATTTGTCCTCGCGGAAGTCTTTCTTCCCGCTCTGTTCGTTTTTGCTCAGCTTCACGCCCTCGCTTGCCGCGGGGGCGTTTTTTGTATCGCTGTCCGCCTGTCCGGCGGCCTCCAGGCGCGCGCGGGCGTTCCGGCGCGCGGTTTCCAGCTCGGCCAGGGCCTCGTCGCACACGGCGCGCGCTTTCTCGGCGTTCTCGGCGCGCTCGGCAAGCCGCCGCCCGTCTGCGGCGCCCAGCGTCGCGTCGCCGCCGCGCAAAAGGCTGCGGATGCTGCCCACGATCTTGTCCAGCATCTCGCGCAAAGCCTGCAAAACGCTGCGTTTCTCCTCCCGCGTCGTTTCGCTGTCCTCGCTCACATATTCCACAAACGCGCGGGTGTTCTCCTCGCTGCTCATAATGCCGGCAAACAGGTCGCGGGCATACTCGTCCGCCGCCTGCGTCCTGTCGCCGTAGCTGCTCTCGTACCGGCCAATGTGCTGCTGCACGCCGCCCAGCCCGTATTCGCTTGCCGCAAACGCCATCGTCCGCGCGCGCAGCCTGGCCCAGCCCTCCGGGTTCTCGCCCTCCATCCAGTGGGTCAGCTCGTGCTGCACCGTCTGGTAGGCGTTGGCGCTGTTTTCGCCCACGGTCAGGGCTGCCGCACCGGCGGCCCAGTACCCGTTCACCTCCCCGCCGTTGTCGGCGGTCAGCTGGCGTACCACGTCCACATTCATGCCAAACTTTTCCGCCACGCCCTGCAAAACGGCATCCGGCACCTGCGCGCTGCCGGCCGGCACGCCGTCATAGCGCACCTCCGGTTCCGTCACGGCGGCGGCAGGCTGCTGCACCGTCAGGGCGCTGGCGGCGTTGCGCCCCAGGCTGTACGCGGTGTACAGCGCCGCGTCGTCCTGCACCACGGCGGCGCGCGCTGCGCTGGCGCTTTTCGCCTGCTCAAAGCTCAAAACGCCCTCGCGCCCGGCGTTATACATGCTGTGCATCTCCTGCACATACACCGCCGGGCTTTGCCCCTTGTACCGCTCCACCAGCGCCTTTTTCATGTAAGGGGTATAGCTTTCCTCCGCGTCGGCAAACGCCTGTATTCCTTCCACGGTTTCCCGGCGCACCGTGCCCCGCTCCAGTGCCACCGTGTCCGCCTGCGGCGCGCTTTCCTGCGCGTACCGCTCGGCGGCGGCCTGCGCAAGCGCCGCCTCGCTCACCGCCTGCGCATCGGCGCGCTGTGCCGCTTCCTCCCCGGTCAGGGTGTCGGCGTCCTGTGCCGTTTTCTCCTGCGCCAGCGCGTCAGCGGCGGCCTGTGCGGCGTTTTCCGCCTGCCGGGCGGCAAGTTCCCCGTCAGCGTTTTGCGCGCTCTCCTGCGCGCTCTGGGCCGCCTGCGGGGCATACTTTTCCTCTGCCGCCGTGCTGCCGGGGCGGGTTTCCTCCTCCAGCCGCGCGGCGGCTCCCAGCGGGTCGGCGACGGCCTGCTGCATATCCTGCGCCTGCGTCAGCGCCGCCTCCCGCACAGCCTGCGCCGTGCGGGTGTTCGCCTGCTGCACTTGGTTCTCGTCGCCTGCCAGGTTCTCCGCCATTCGGGTGTTGGCGCGGTTCAAAGCAAGGTTCAGCCCTGTGCCTGCCGCACCGTAGAACCCGCCGCTGATGGCCCCCATCCCGGCATTCTGCGCAAGCTCCGCCCAGCTGAACTCGGCGTTCGGGTCTTTGGCGGCCACGTCGGCCAGGTAGTTCACCACATACCCCACGGCTTCCTCGGTGCCTTCCTCGCCCATCTGCTGCAGCAGGTTGCGCACCAGGCCCTTGCCGCCGCGGTTCACAATCTCCACCCAGCTGCCCACCGGCAAAACCTCGGTGCCCACCTCAATGCCGCCGCTCACCAGGCCGCGCCACAGCGCTTCGTCCGCGCCGGTGTCCTCGTCGTACAGCTCGGCCATGCGCCCGCCGGCCGCCTGCGCCCCCAGCGCGCCCAGGCTCACCGCCGGCCCCACGCCGGGGATCAGCGCCAGTGCCATGTTGGGCAAATTGCCTGCAATGGCGTTGGCTGTGTCCGCTCCAAACCGCGCCGCGCTGCCAAGGCCTGCCTGCGCTTTGGCCAGGTTCTCGCCGCCCTCGTGGTACAGCCGCATCCCGGCGCTGTTCTCATCGGTCAAAACGGTTTTCTGGTTGTCCTGCGGCCCGGCCTCCTTCGCCGCGTTGTAGCGCGCCAGCGCCGCCTCGTACTCGTCGCTGGTGCGGATCTGCCCGTTCTCGTCGGTTTCAAACACTTTGCCCTCGTCGGTCAGGCGTCGCAGTTCGGCCAGCGCATGCCGCTCGGCGCTGTTGTTGGCTGCCTCGTCGCGGGTGGCGGGGGCAATGCTTTCCGCCAGCGTCGCCCAGCTGCCCGCCGCCTGCTGTGCCAGGCCCTTCACGTCGCTGCCCAGCCGGTGCGCCGCGCTCCACGCGCTGCCGTAACTGTCGTACAGCTCCCCGGCCTGCTCGTAGGCGCGCTCCTCCTCCTCGCTCATCCCGGCGCGTATCCTCTGCGCCGCGCGCTGTGCCGCCGGGTTGCCGCGCCCCGCGCCGCGCTCGGCGTCCCACAGCGTCTTGGCTTCCGGGTTTTCGTCCAGCCAGGCGTTCACCTGGTCAAAAGCGCGGGCCTTGTCCGCCTGCGTCTGCCCGCCCGCCTGCGCCTGCCGCACCATGGCATCGATCACGGTGTCCCGCGCCGCCTGTTCCAGCGTGTCGGTGCGCGCCGTGTCGCTCATCACGCGGCTGCCAAGCGCCTGTTCGGCATCCTGCCGCCGGTTCAGGTTCAAAATGTCCTGCCCCAGCTGTTCCCGCCCGCTCACATACCGCTGTGTGCGGCCCGCCGGGGCGCTCAGGGCGGCGGCGTAGGCGCTGCCGCCCGTGCTGCCGCCGCCCTGCAAATAGCTGCTTGCCGTGCCGCGCGCGCTGCCCGTGCTCCGGCTCCCCAGCCCCGCGGCCCCCGCTGCCAACATGGTGATCACCTTCTGCCTGGCGGTTTCTTCCTGCCGGGCTTCCGTGCTTTGCCGGTTCGCCGTCTGGCTCTGTGCCTGCCAGATATTGCCCGTGCGCGCCTTTTGCTCCCGGCTTCTCGCGTCAATTCGCTCCTGCAAAGCCTGGCTTCCGGCATTGCTCGTTCCCTCATGGCTCAGGCCGTAGCTTTTTCCGCCGTAGCTTACGGTCCCTCTTTTCAGGTTCAGGCGTACCTGCCGCTCGTAATCGGCGCTTGTCTGTGCCGCCGTTTCCTGCGCCGCCGGGGCCGCTGTCTGTACAATGTCCTCCTCGTCGTCTGTCCTGATTTTTCCGTTCCGCAGGTTCAAATGTACGCTCATTGCTTTCTCCTTAATCAATCGAAATTCCGTAGTGCGCGGCAATCGCCTTTGCCTGTGTTTTGGTCAGGTTCCCTTTCTTGTAGCCGTTGTTTATCATGTTGGCAATGCCAACCTTGCCTGCGCGGGTGCTGGAATCATAGCTCTGTCCGCTGCCCGCCATCGGGTCAATCTTGCTGATCCAATACTGCACGGTATCGTCGCTGCTGCTCTTGCTTCTCCCGCTGCTTCTCGAACTGCTCCTGCCCGCAGAACTCCCGCTGCCGCCCGCGCGCGCCGCGCTGGCCGCCAGGCTGTCCGCGTACTGCTGCTTGTCAAACGCCAGCTGCTCGTTAAACTGCCTCTGGCTCTCCGCAAACTCCTGCTGCCACTGCTCGTCGCTCACCATGTCGCGGTAATCGCCGTAATAGTAGTCCAGCATCTGCTGCCAGCGGTTGTAATTGTCGCTGTACTCGCCGTAATCCTGGTTGTAGGCGGTGTCCTGTCGGCGCTTGCTTTTTCGGGCAATCTGCTGACCTCGCGCTCCGTCAGGTAGTCCAGGTAATCCTGCCAGCGGTTGTAGTTGTCGCTGTATTCGCCGTAGTCCTGGCTGTACGCCGTGTCGGCGCGGTCGGTCAGGTAATCCAGGTAGTCGGCCCAGTTGCTGTACTTGTCCTGGTATCGCCCGTACTCGGCCTGGTATTCGCTGTCCGCGCGGTTCGTCAGGTAGTCCAGGTAATCCGCCCAGTTCGCGTACCGGTCCTGCCAGCGCCCGTACTGCATCTCATCCTGGTTTTGCAAAGCGCTCAGCTGGTTGTACAGGTCGTTCCCCTCGCCTTGGTACCGTTCATAGGCCGCCTGGTACAAATCGGGGATCACATTGTTCAGCTGCGTCAGGTACTGCTGGTTGGCCTGCGCGGCAGCGCTGGCCGTGTAGCTGCTGCCGTAGCCGCCCGTCAGGGCTGCCGCGTCCGCCGCCGCGTTGGCCGCCGCGTCGCTGCCCAGCTTGGTGTACTGGTTCTTGTACTGCTGGTACAAGGGGTCGGCGTTAAAATCATAGGCAAACGCCTTCCGGTTCTGTATCTGCTCCAGCAGGCTGTCGATCTGCGCGCCGTACTGGCTCTCATAGTCGCCGGGCCTCTGTGCCTGGTAATTTTTGATCGCCGCCTCGGCATCCAGCACCGCCTGGCTCTTGGTGTAATCGCCGGGCCGCTGCGCCTGGTAATCCTTCAGCGCCGCCTCAGCGTCCAGCACCGCCTGGCTTTTGGTGTATTCACTGGGCCGCGTGGTCTGGTAGTTCTTGCGCTCCGCCTCGGCGCTTGTCACCCGGTCGCTTCGGGTGTATGCGCCGGGGCGCTCCCGTTCGATCTGGTCAACTTTGCTTCGGTTTGCCATTTTCAGCCTCCTCCGGGTCACTGTCCCGTTCCATCTGCGCCCGCACCGTGCTCAGCAGGCCCTCCAGCACCAGTTCGTCAATGCTCAGGGGCAGGCCGTAGGTGTTCAGCACGCCCTCCACCGCCCTGCGCAGCTCCCGCACGCGCTTGTCAATGCTCTTCATCTCAGCCCTCCAAATGCGCCGCCGCGTCGGTGCGGATGGCGGCGATCGCCGTCAGCACGTCCTCGTCCAGTACAACGTAGTTCTTGCGGTTGTTGGTGCTCACGATGTTGCCGTCTGCGTCCAGCACGCTGTAAGAGAGCGTCACCCGCTCCCCCTCGCCGGTCGTCAGCACGCTAAAGCCTGTGATTTTGTTCATGGTCAAATCTCCTTTCAACTCGCTTCTTCTATCGTCAGTGGCAAACTCACCGCCGCTTCTGTTTCCGCCGCGTCCAGCAGGGCCGCGCCCCGGTTCTCCTCCTCCGGGTACTTGGCATCGCTCACGTCGGCGTACACGCCCTCAAAGCCGCGCTGTACGCCCCAGCACACCCAGTCAAAGCACTGTCCCGCCGGGCCGTGAACGATTGCGCCAAAGGCCGTTTTTTCTGCCCACAGCGCGGCGCTTGCGCCCGTCGGGGTCAGCGCCCAGCGCAAATCCTGCGTTTCGCTCACGGTCTCGCGGTAGCGCGGTAACAAAGGCCGGTTTCATCACACTCGCCGCTGCCCGCATCGCAGAACATCGGCTCCGGGCTTTCCACCGCGTTGATGGCCAGGTTTCCAAAATCGGTGCGCACAATGCGGTTCTTGGCGTCCCACGCGCTCAGGGAACGGCACTGGATGCCCTGGTTCACCTCCAGTTTTCCGCTGCACCCCACGCTGTTGTCCACCTGCTCGATCGTGATGCCCTGAAAGCTGCTGTCGTGCCACCATCCGTATTTCTGGTAGCGGGTGTCCGCGCAGAAAATGGTGGTGTCGCCCTCCGTCGTGGTTTTCAGCCCGTTCTGGATCACCCCCTGCGACATCCCGCTGCTGGTGGCGGTGCCCCCGTACCACTGGATCCCGCTCTTGTCGATGTACACCCGGTTCCCGTCCGACGCGCCCATCCGTATCCACGCGTTGTCCAGGTCGTACACCGTCGAATAATCGCTGTTGTGTATCTGCCCCGTGGTAATGTTGCCGCCGTTGATGATGGTCTTGTCCTGCTGCCAGGTCGATAGGTCGCTGAACGTCACCACGCCGGTAAACCCAATGCTCCCGCTGGAAATCTCGGTGCTGCCCGCCATCAGGCGTATGGTGCTGCTGCTGTCCCCGTTCGCCACACTCAGCGTCAGGCTGTCCGCCCACTGCTTGATGGTGGTAACATCGCCCTCCGCGCTCTCCACGCGGGTGGTCAGGCCATTCGCCGTTGCCGTCAGGGTGGTAATGTTGCCCTCCGCGTCCGTCACACGGGTTTTCAGCCCCTCCGCCGTCGCCGTCAGGGTGGTAATGTCGCCCTCCGCGCTCTCCACACGGGTTTTCAG
>OCHO01001093.1_pt1 | contig 18475 bp, 19 predicted proteins | sample 1538441 | NCBI WGS metagenome assembly OCHO01 (sample SAMN04571691, study PRJEB22368) | human gut metagenome | biome: human gut; material: stool | host: Homo sapiens | place: Luxembourg | collected 2012-06-29
CATATCATCGAAGGCCTGTTCTCTCTCCTGATTCAGGCTTTCTCTTGCTGTCTTCATAACCTTGTCTGCCTTTTCGTTAGCCTCGTTCAGGATCTGGTTGTATTCCTGTTTTGCATCCAGTTTCGCCTGTTCGATCATCTTTGTGGATTCTTCTTTTGCTCCATTCAGTGCATCTTCATACTGTTTCTTCAGAGCATGGGCTTTGTCCTGCTCTTCATTCGCGTGGCTGATTCCGTCTGCAATCATCTTTTCCCGCTTTTCCATAATGTCCATGACCGGGCGAAACAGGAATTTTCTGAGAATCAGATACAGAACGATCAGGTTGATGATCGTCAGTACCAGATTAAAATCTATTCTCAGCATATATCTCTACCTGCCTTTCCCTTCTTTTAATCTGTTATCGTCAGCAAACATTATTTCAAAAGAAGGACGATCAGAAGTGCGATAATGAAACCGTAAATAGCGGTTGCCTCTGCAAGTGCACAACCAAGGATCAGGGAAGTTCTGATCTTTCCGTCTGCTTCCGGCTGTCTTGCGATAGCATCTACTGCTTTGCTTGTTGCGATTCCGATACCAACACCGGCTCCGATACCTGTAAGTACTGCGATACCTGCTCCAATTGCGATAATTGTTCCACTCATAATTTGTTCTCCTTTTCTTGTCTTAAGTTTTCTTATACTAAATGTTGTAAATGTCTGATTCGTCTTATTCCATCTCTTCTGTCATAAATAATGCAGTTAAGAATACGAATACATATGCCTGTAATAATCCGTCAAATATATCAAAATAAAAACTAAACGGTATCGGCACGATTAACGGAACGACCTCTTTGATCAGTTCCATGACTACAAATCCGCCTAACATATTACCAAACAGTCGCATACAAAGCGACAGCGGACGGATCACGATCTCCAGTATCATGATTGGTGCTACGATCGGCACTGGCTTTGCAAAATGTTTGCACCAGTGAACCAGACCATTTTTATGGATACCGGACCACTCAATCACGAACATGCTCATAACAGCCAAAGCAATTGTTACATTCATGTCCTTTGTCGGAGGCTTGAATCCTAACAGTCCGATGACATTTGATATTGCCAGATAAAGTGCAACCGTCATCAGATATGGAATATAGCCCTTGTTTTCTTTTCCTATAATACCTTCAAAGAAATCCTGTGCCCAGCCGATCACTGATTCCAGCATAAGCTGTACCTTTCCCGGTTTCTCTATACTTAGATTCCTTACGAATACTATACTGAGAATAGTAAGAACCGCCATGATGATCCAAGTTACAACAACACCTTCGTCAACAGCGATTCCTCCAAATACCGGGATCGTAAATACGGTTTCACAGTTAAGTTCTTTAACAAGGCTTTCAACAAGCTTTTCCGTACTATCCCCTTCCTTCATAATTTTTTTGCTAGTTTACAGCCATTTTTTGAAAATGTCAATCATTTTGTCTAATGGTCATTTTGCTTAATTTTTTATTATTTTTTTGTGTATTTTTACTTTTATTTATTTTAATTTTTCCGTTTTTCTCATCAAATTTCCACGTCAAAATGGTAGTTCCAATCTTCGTCCTTTTTTTCACAAGGAAAATGCACAATTTTTATTTTTCATTTCCCGTCTTTTTCTACAAAACGATATTTTTCTTCAATTTTCTTCTTGATAAAATGTCCTCATTGTCTCATCTCCAAAAAACGACATTTTATATTAATTGTATATTGCATTCTCCGTAAATAGCGGCTCTTTATGCACCTATAGTATAGAAAACCTGCTACCTGCCACTTCTTTTGAACACATAGCAACAAAAAAGGAGTGTAACAACTTTTTTTAGCCGTTACACTCCTTTTTTCGTTATTTAATTTTGTATCTCAATTTTATATGTATCATCATTCAAAATTGATATATCTGTTCTCTTTGGTATTTTATTCTTTTAATCGACGATGATCCGGTACTGCAGATTCTCATATAAAAGCTTATTTCCTTCCATGATATCTCCCGGCAACAATGCTCTTGCCACCGTCTTGGTTTCTTCCGGATCATGCTTAAGTGCATCGACACGTCTGAGTTCTGCGTAATCACCATCAATCTTCTCGACTACATAAATACATGTTAACATAATTTTGCCTCCTTTTTTCTGTCTTATCATCCTGTCTTTTGTATAAGTTGGTTTAATTATACTATCTTTAATTCAAAAAGTAAATTTTTCTGTATTGATTATTGCCATGATTTATAATAATATATACTTATATAAATTCGTTATACATTACATATTAAAAGGAGCCTTGCAATGAACGAAGTGGATTTTTCAAAAGTGGGATTAAAAATGAAACAATTAAGGAGTGAGCGTGGAATCACTCAGGAACAGGTTGCCAAAGATCTGAACTGTACTGTTCCTTTCGTCAGTAATGTCGAAAACAATCGAGCAAAGCTTAATTTAAGAGTTCTTCTTTATTACTCTAAGCTCTGCAACGTATCCGTGGATACTATTCTGGATGCCGGAAGAGATATTCCTCCTCTGGATGAGAAAGAGCATCAGTTAAATGATGAGATGCTGAATGTATTCCGTGGTTTTTCTGTAACAGAAAAAGAAAAGATCATCAAGATGTTACGCATCTGGCAGGAGAAATAATCTCCTGCCCTTTTTATACCCAAGTATGCAAGAGGACCTGCCAGCGGCCAAAGCATCCGTAATGAGCTGCCAGTGGCAGGTCCTGTAGATTTCTATATTTTGTTAAAAATCCTTAAGCACAACTGTTCCCTGATTCCGGCTTTCCTGTACATCAATGATTCTCTGATTCTGGCTTCCTCTGAACACCAGTGTTACATCTTTTAATTCTTCCTTGAATTCTCCGTCTACCAGTACATCAATATACGACAGCATCTCCTCTGTCACATCTGTATGGACACATCCTCCCGGAACCATATCACGGTCAAAAAGATACCCACTGTAACACCAGATATCTTTCTGCGGATAAGTTTCTCTTATCTTCTTAAGGAGCTTTACCAGTTCCACCTGGTTCTCCGGTTCGAACGGTTCACCACCCAGAAGCGTAAACCCCTGGACAAAACCAGCCCCCAGCAATCTTAATATTTCTGCTTCTGTCTCTTCTGTATAGTGCTGGCCGAATCCGAAATCCCATGTCTCTTCATTAAAGCAGCCTTTGCAGTGATGTCTGCAGCCTGATACGAACAAACTGACTCTTACGCCGGGTCCGTCTGCAATATCACACTCTTTGATATTTCCGTAATTCATAATCTGTATACTCTCCCTAGTCACTGATCATCATCTTAATGATCTCTTCATTAGTCTCTTTCATACCATCTTTTCCGAGACGACCAATATTCTGGATCGTTGCCTCTACTCCTTTTGTAACGATTCCGTCACCGGCATAGAACTGCTGCCCTCTTAAATACATATTATATCCAAGAATCCCGGCATCTACAGATGAAGCGATTTTTGCAGCACAGGATGCTTTTGCACCATCACATACCATACCGGATACAATTGCCAGAGCATTTACCACTGTATGGATCACTTCTTCATAACCACCGCCACAAAGATATGCTATTCCGGCTCCGGCTGCCGCACCCGCACTTACTGCACCACAATATGCCGACAGTCGCCCGATTCCCGTCTTCTGGTGGATTGCGACCAGATTCGAAAGGACCAGTGCGCGGTATGTCTTTTCCTCTCCGGATTGTAATTCATCTGCATATTCCAGAACCGGAAGAGAACAGGTCATTCCCTGATTACCGCTTCCCGCATTGATCACAACCGGAAGCTCACATCCGTTCATACGCGCATCGGAACCTGCCGCCGCACGTGCTTTTGCTCTGGTACGTACATCGTTTCCATAAGTATCCAGAAGAACACTTCCGATGTTTGCTCCGTAATTTCCTTTCAATCCTTCATCCGCAATTGCAGAATTATATTCTATCTGACGTCCGATCACTTCCCGGATATCTTCTATGTCCACTGTATTTGCAAAATCCCAGATAGATTTCATATCCAGAAGACTTCTGTCTGTCAGTCCTTCTTCGCTTTCTCCTGCGACCGGTACATTAAGCAGGATCTCTCCATTCTTTTCTATTCTTACAATATTCGTATGATAGTTGGCAATTCTTACTTTTGCCTTATCTTCCCCGTGAAATACCTCCACAATAATATCAAATACACATCCGTTATTGATATGTTCTACCGTAATCTCTGTATGTTCAAGAAATTCTGCGATTTCTTTTGTCTCTTCTTCTGTTACCTCGGAGATAACTTCCAGTTCTTTTTCTGCGTTTCCTGCAACAATCCCCGCTGCTGCTGCCGCCGGTATTCCTTTTAAATGATTTGTATTCGGCACAATTACACTCTTTACATTCTTAATGATACTTCCGCTTGCTCCGATACAGACTCTGTCCGGCAGACATCCCAGTACTTCTCTTGCCTTTGCAGCCGCATAAGCCAGCGCGATCGGTTCCGTACACCCCATTGCAGGAATCAGCTCTTCATTTAAAATCTGAACATATGCCTGATACTTTTCATTATCTTTTGTCATTTTTTAATCCTCCTGTCGACATTTTCTTTTCCCCATATTTTTTTATTATAACGCATGTCCTTTTGAAAAGCTATCTTTATACAATATAAAAAGGCCTTTCAAAAAGCTTTCTCACTTCTTAAAAGGCCTTTTTACTGTCTTTATATCTTGCAGTTTTACAAATGCAATACCCTGTCCTTAATCTCCTGCGTACGTCCTTGATTCCAGAACTGTGTTCCGATATATCCACAGGTTCTTCTTGCCACAAATAACTTATCCTGATCCTGATTACCACAGTTCGGGCATTCCCAGATCAGCTTTCCATTCTCATCTTCTTTAATCTGGATCTCTCCGTCATATCCACAGCATTCACAGTAATCACTCTTTGTATTCAGCTCTGCATACATAATGTTATTGTAAATATACTGCATAACAGAAAGTACTGCCGGAATATTGTTCTGCATATTCGGTACTTCGATGTAACTGATTGCTCCACCCGGTGAAAGCTTCTGGAAATCGGCTTCGAATTTCAGTTTCTTGAATGCATCAATCTTCTCTGATACATGTACATGATAGCTGTTCGTAATATAATTCTTATCTGTTACACCCTTGATGATTCCAAAACGCTTCTGCAGACATTTTGCAAATTTGTATGTGGTAGATTCCATCGGTGTTCCGTATACAGAATAGCTGATATTCTCTGCTTTTTTCCACTCTTCACATTTATCATTTAACTTCTGCATTACCTGCATTGCAAATGGTCTTGCTGCGGGATCGGTATGTGATTTGCCAAGCATACGTACACACATCTCATAAAGTCCTGCATATCCAAGCGAAATAGTGGAGTAACCATTAAATAATAATTTATCGATCGTCTCACCCTTCTTCAGTCTTGCAAGTGCACCGTTCTGCCACAGAATCGGAGCAACATCGGAAACCGTTCCCAGGAGACGTTCATGTCTGCATCTCAGTGCTCTGTGACATAATTCCAGACGCTCATCCAGGATCTTCCAGAATTTCTCCATATCTCCTTCTGATGAACATGCAACATCAACTAAGTTGATCGTTACAACTCCCTGGTTAAAACGTCCATAGAACTTATGGCTTCCGTCCGGATTTCTCTGGCTGTCTTCTACCGTCAGGAACGAACGGCATCCCATACAAGGATATACTTCTCCATTCTTCATCTCTTTCATAATCTTGGCAGAGATGTAGTCCGGTACCATACGTTTTGCGGTACATTTTGCTGCCAGTTCTGTCAGATGCCAATATTTGGAATCTTCTGTAATATTATCCTCATCCAGTACATAGATCAGTTTCGGGAATGCCGGTGTGATCCATACACCTTTTTCATTCTTTACTCCCTGCATTCTCTGAATCATCACTTCTTCAATGATCATAGCCAGGTCATCACGGGTTCTGCCTTCTTCTACCTCATCCAGATACATGAACATCGTCACAAATGGTGCCTGACCGTTACATGTCATTAATGTGATAAGCTGATACTGAATTGTCTGGATACCACTCTTTACTTCTTCTCTTAAACGGCGCTCTGTCACCTTATTGATAATTGTCTCATCTAAAGCTTCTCCGCATTCTTCACGCTCTGCGATTACATTTCTGCGGATCTTCTTACGGCTGATATCGACAAACGGTGCCAGATGTGCCAGTGTAAATGACTGTCCACCGTACTGGTTACTTGCTACCTGGGCAACAATCTGTGTCGTTACATTACATGCTGTAAAGAAGCTGTGTGGCTTTTCAATCATGGTCTCACTGATAACCGTTCCGTTCTGAAGCATATCCTGAAGATTGATCAGGTCACAGTTATGCTCTTTCTGTGCGAAATAGTCGGAATCATGGAAATGAATGATTCCCGCTTCATGCGCACGTACAACCTCTTCCGGAAGAAGAACACGTTTTGACAAGTCCTTACTTACTTCTCCGGCCATATAATCACGCTGTGTAGAGTTGATCACAGGATTCTTGTTAGAGTTCTCCTGATTCACCTCTTCATTCGTATGATCCAGAAGTGCAAGAATTCCGTTATCTGTTGTATTCGTCTTTCTCATCAGTTCTCTTTTATAACGATAGCGCACATATTTCTGTGCGACTTCATAGCCGCGCAGTTCCATAATTCCGGTCTCTACCATATCCTGTATATCTTCTACATTGACAGCATGAGTGGATTCCTCAATTTTCTTTGCAACGTTGTCCGCCACTGCCATAATCTGATATTCATTCATCCGATGCAGTTTATCGACGTCCTTGTTTGCACCTTTGATCGCATTAATGATCTTCTCCAGGTCGAAGGCTACCTCTTCGCCGTTTCTCTTAATTACGTTCGTCTTTATTTCTGCGTTCATGTTTATCCCTCTCTTGTTTTTATTGCCGATGTAGTATGTGCTCACCCTCAAATACTACTAAATATTGTTTTTTCAACATTATTTCCGCACAAGATATTGTGCAAGTAATATGATACTCTATAACAGGCGAAAATGAAAGAGGTAATTTTGTTAAAATAAATGTTTGGAATGTGGTCTAAATTTTGGTGATATTTTTTTACGAAATCTGTTGCATTTTTAATTTTGTAACGGGTAAAGTGTGGCGCATAGTTAAGAATACTTAAGACGCATTCCCTGTATTGATTTTTGCATTCAAAGATACTGACAATATGAAGTTGTTGTGCCGATATTTCTTCATTTATAATTAATCTCTGTCAATCTTAATCCATATAACAAATTATCATTTTTTGTTGTTTCGTAACATTTGTTACAAACCATTTTCTATAAAAGCTATATACTCTAATCACAACATAAGTTGTACAACACCAGTTAACACCAACTAAGTTTTAATAAAAAGGAGATTTTAATTATGAAAAAATATGTATGTGAACCATGTGGCTACGAATATGACCCAGCTGTAGGAGACCCGGATAACGGAATCGCACCGGGCACAGCCTTTGAAGATATTCCGGATGACTGGGTATGTCCAATCTGTGGATTAGGAAAAGATGTATTTGTTGCAGAAGATTAATTACTATTGATTACTCTTCTTCTTGCAGCCTTTCATAATCCGTGATCTCGATTACCTTACGGCCTACAAGACGGATGATACCTTCATCCTGTAAAGTAAGCAGCATACGCGACAGAGATGGTCTTGTAGTATTCAGATATACTGCCAGATCTTCCCTGTTCATATGCAGACGAACCCGGTAGTCCGGATCACAGTTTTCCAACAGGTACGCCGCTACACGCTGACGCAGATTCCCACTGGTAAGAACTTCTATCTGACGGTTACGTTTCTCTGCTTTTTCCGCAAAAAGCTGAAGCATATTGAACACAACCTTACTGTGATGTACACAATTTCTTTCGCATCTTCCGCCAAAGAAATTCTGTGAAACCTCCAGAACCGACACTTCATTTTTTGCTTTTGCATAACCGGAGTAAGCAGACTGGCGCAAAAACATTTCTACTTCGCCAAACTCCTCACCCACCGTAACATAACTGCTTCGAGTAATCTTGCCATTCAGGTTGATACTGCCAAGCTCAACCATTCCTTCCAATATGAAATATAATTTTAACGGTGCATCACCCTGGCGGAAAATATAGGTACCTTTCGGATATTTCTTTACTACAGCCTGTGAACAGACAAGACTTTTTTCCAGTTCTTCTTCTGTCAGGTTCTGAAATATCTGTAACTGTTGTAACTTCATAATCCAATCCTTTTCTCTGCTGATAACAATTTCTATGATTTATTATAGACTACGCGGGACTGGGATTCAATGCGTATCAAAGACAGGAGGTTTCTCTATGAATATTACATTTGACGATAACTTAATTACAGGCAACAAGACCATCGATTCCCAGCATCAGGAACTGATCGACCGCATCCGGCAGTTCGTTGCAGCATGCGAATCCGGTGACAGTAAGATCAAAGCAATCAAAATGTTAGATTATCTTGATGAATATACGAATTTCCATTTTCAGGAAGAAGAAGATCTGCAGAAAAAAGTATCTTACCCGGAACTTGCCGCACATCATGCCAAACATGAAGAATTCAAGAAATCCATTCAGGAATTATATGATTATCTTAATGAAAACGAAGGACCTGATGATCAGTTTATCGAACAGGTAAAGCGCAATGTCGTAGACTGGCTGTTCCAGCATATCAAGACTTTTGACCGGTCTGTAGCAGAATATATTCATTTGAAAGATAATTCTGATCGATTATAGTGATTCATAAAAATGCACAAAACGGACATGTTCTCATAACAATGTCCGTTTTTGTAATATACTTAATTTATTATATTTACAAAGGATTGGGGTACTTATGAATCAGAAACTTACCAAATACGCTTGGTTACTGCCATTTTTCTCCGGCATCTGCTGGGGTGCTGCCGGAATCTTTGTCCGTACACTGGAACACGATGGGCTCGACAACTTTTCCATCATTAGTTTCCGGATGTTGCTTGCAGCTCTGATCACTGGCATATGGATTCTATTCTATAACCGACATTTATTTTATGTACATCGGCGTGACTTCTGGCTTTTTATCGGAAGCGGCATGATCGGCATGACCGCCCTCAGTGTCTTTTATAATATTTCCGTTACGAAAGGATCTCTTGCACTTTCTGCCGTGTTACTTGCCATGTCTCCGGTCTTTGTTCTGTTTCTGGCTGCTATATTCTTCCATGAACCAGTAACCAGACACAAATTGACCTGTGTAACACTCGCACTCATTGGCTGTGTACTGGTAAGCGGAGTACTGGAAAGCAATGGACTTTCCTGGAGCATAACAGGAATTCTCTGCGGAATTCTGGCAAGCTTTTTCTATGCTGTATATGGAATCATAAGCAAAAAAGTCACACAAAAAGGATATCATTTCCTGACGATTACTTTTTACGGCACACTCTTTTCCGGCATGACAATGCTGCCTTTCAGTAATATACACTCTTTAAGCGGTATGATTGTCTCAGGGCAAAGGACCACCTTTTTTATCCTGATTATTCATGCGCTGGTATCATCCGTCCTGCCTTATGCACTATATTCTTTATCCATGCGCTATATGGAGGCCGGCAAGGCATCGATTCTCGCTTCCAGCGAACCTGCCGCCGCCATGTTATTCGGAGCGGTACTCTATGCCGAAACACCAGGTATTCTTTCCATCTGTGGACTTTGTTTTACAATTACTGCTGTAATATTATTAAATTATGAAAGGAATTGAACATATGGTACACCTGAACGACAATGCTATTGCCTATATGAATAAACGCGGATTCCGCAACATCATACTTTCCATCGAAACAATCACCAGTTGATGTGCCCCTCCGCGTCTGGAGATATCGGTAGGATTTACCGATAAAGAAAAAGAGGACATGCTCGCACAGGGGTATGTCTGCGTGGCCAGTCCTCTCGGTAATGTCTATTATCTGCCTGATGGGGTTGTTGTAGACGGGGATATTAGCATCAACTATATGGAATATCCCTGGATTACGTGTTTTGAGGTAAGCGGTCTGGCTATTTCACGTTCCTGAGACAGCCAGGCTATGTATTACTCTTTTGCTTCCTCCATTTTTTGTATTTCTTGTTCTGATTGTTTTATCTGTTCATCCAACTGTCTTATCTGCCTATCGCTTTCTTTTATCTGTTCATCCAACTGTCCTATCTGCCTATCGCTTTCTTTTATCTGTTCATCCAGTTGTCTTATTTGCTTATCACTTTCTTTTATTTGTTTATTCCGTTGTCTTATCTGTTCATCCAGTTGTCTTGACTGCTCATCTTTCTGTTTTATCTGCTCATCTAGTTGTTTTATCTGCTCATCTAGTTGTTTTATCTGCTCATCTTTCTCTTCTATCTGCCTCCGCATATCTTCAATCATGAATTCTACTGTATTTCGATCTAATTCTAACAATTCTTCCGAAAACATCTACATCACCTCTTTCAACTGACTAGTTATTTTTATAAGTATCTAAAACAATTCTTTTGACATTTTTCATGCTATTTTTTATCCAATAGCTGCTGTAATCGTTGTATTTCTTTCCTCATTTCTAACATCTCCTCATCCTTCTGACTCAACTGCTCTCTCTGGCAGTCTATCTCCTTCTGCATATCATCAATCATCAGCTTTACTGTATTCCTGTCTAACTCCAGCAATTCTTTCGAAAACATCTGCATCACCTCTTCGATATTCCGGCAGACATCATAAGCCTGTTCATACATTTCTTTAAAATCCGGATATTTCTCTATAATATCTATAATCGTCTCCGGATCATCCATGCAGAAAAACGCAAGCCATGCTTCCAGCCGGTTTTCTATTTTTACACTTCTATTTTCATTTTGCTGATTCTTTTTGAATATGTCAAGAGGTATGAACAGATATTCCTGTAATAAATTTATATTTACCCCTGTATCAGATTTTTGCATAAACCGATGGATATAATTATTGGAAAATTTCTGGAATTCGGTTGGACTTTTTTCGAATAACACGATCGTGTACACCTGTTTGATATCTCTGTAAGAGAATCGTTTTCCTTTGATTCCTCTCACTCTCTTATACTGCCGAAGCAACAGATCTGCTGAGTAACAGGCACTTCTTTCTCCCGGAAAATAGTATCCGATTTTCTGAATTTCCAGATTCGCAATACTTCCATCTTCCAGTTGTACTACCATATCTGTAATAAGAAGCGTAGATTCATCTGCTAATCTTGTTCCGTCATTTGGTAATACATCTACGATTCTCACTCTTTGTCCAAGAAGCAGTGTGAGTAATTCATTTACCCTCTCCGGTGTATTCTCCGGATTCAGAATTTCTTTTATCATGAAATCATACATGATTTTTATACCTTTCACTCCGGTACAAAAATCCAGAAATTCATTTTGATTTTCCTCTGTCCACTCATAAAATAAATTTTTTAATCTGCTTTTACTTTCAATCTCATTCAACACCTCCTCCCTTGTCCGAATCATCGGGAAATACTGTTGAAGTTTGTTTGTCATAGGCACGTCCTCCTGAATAGATTATAAAATTTTCGTGTTCTCTCAAGTCGGAAATATGTTTCAGACATTTTTAGGTGTGAAACGGTCGAAACTTGATGCCTTTTGGCCTAGAAATACTTAAGAGTTTGTAGAAGTCACTCTTTGAAGTGCATTCAGAATAGCATATTGTTCATATGATTACAAGATTAATTTTCGTAAAAAAAGCGGCAGAATTATCTTCCGCCGCATAGCCCATATCACCATCTATATATTATCTCATCTTAAAACTTCTCCATCTCCCCAATGATCGTTCTGTAAAATTCTTCTTCCGTGCCCTCTTTTCTCACATCATTCATCACATATCCGTCTTTCAGAAATATCACTCTCTTACACCGGCTTGCCATCTGTGGATCATGCGTTACCATCAGAAGGGTCTTCCCTAACTCCTCATTGATTTTCCGGAATTCCTCTGCAACAACTTTTCCGGATTTTGAGTCGAGGTTTCCCGTCGGCTCATCTGCAAATATGATACTCGGATCATTGATCAGCGCCCTGCAGATTGCCACTCTCTGCCGCTCACCGCCGGACAGTTCATAAGGATTCTTTTCCTGAAGATGTTCAATCCCAAACTGCTTTTCCAATGCTTCCGCTTTCTCTTCACATTCTTTCTGTTCCTTTTTATCCAGCAATACCGGAAGCATGATATTTTCTTTTACCGAAAGGCTGTCCATCAGATTAAAATCCTGAAATACAAATCCGATCTTTCTACGTCTGATATCCGTAAGTTCTTCTTTCCACAGCTCATTCGTATTCACACCGTCAAAGATCACATCTCCGTCCGTCTGCTGATCCATAAATCCCAGGATCTTCAGAAGTGTTGTCTTTCCACAGCCGGATTTTCCCATAATTCCGACGTACTCTCCCTGTTCTACATCAAAGTTAATGCCTTTCAGTACCGAAATCGCATCCGCATCATCAATCTCCCCACCGGCTTTTGGAAATTTCTTGATCAGGTTATTTACCTTTAATATTTCTTTCATGCTTTCCTTCTACCTTTCTTATTGTATACTGCTCAATCACCTTTACACCGATGCCCTGCACTACAAGATATATAACTGCAAGGATCAACAGATATCGCAGATAATGTACACAGTCAGCCTTCGTATATTCCCGCATGTTCCATATCTCCCCGGTTAACACCGGCACCATAACAACCGCAACTACTGCCGGGATCCAGAAAAAGATTCCCGTCTCTGTCCGGATCAGCTTTTCTCTTTCTTTCGAGCTCATTCCAATACAGGTTAAGAAATGATTCCGCTTCTTCTTGTCCGTCATCTCAGATTCATATTTCAAGTAAATGACCAGAACGCTTCCCAGCAGAAATGCTCCCATGATAAATATATCTACTACCGTTGTCATAAAGCGTTCGCTTTCAATCTGTTCCATCGTTGTACGTTTGGAATAGCAGGATAATACATCCTTGTCAAATCTTTCATCCTCTTTATGTACCTTCCGAAAAGCCTGGAGCTCTTTTTCTATCTTCTGATAATCTACATTTTTCACATTCAAAAGGACAAGCTTTGTCGGCCAGTGATGGATCGTCACTCCTTCTTCTGCTTCACCCTCCTCAACCGGATCTCCGGTGATCCAATTATATTTCTTCCAGTCGTCCTGAACCTTTTCAAAATATTCATCCGAAAATACGACCAGATTCTCCTCACTTCCCTGCCGGAATGCACCTGTCAGAATATCCGTCTTTTCACCCTTTACGGTTCGTGTCGGATAAATTTTTTCCCGATCAAGAAATCCATAAGATTCTATCGGCTGTCCGATGTGCAGGTACGGCTCTTTTCTCGAATTCAGGTAATCCAGTGGATGTGCCTTCGTACTCTTGTCCTGTTGGTAAATAATATAGATTTCCTTTCCGTCAGCAGATAGATTCATTTTTTCACTTTTCTTTCCAAGTGCCTTATTCAGTTCTTTATACGTCGTCTCCGAGATGCCTATATGCTGTCCCTGCGGCATGATCACTGCTCTGGCATCATCCAGCTTTTCCGAATTATCCACATTCGTCACGCGTACCATCGGATACTCCTGGAATTTCACGTCATATTTTTCCTGCAGCTGTTTCCAGAATGTCTCATCCGCTTCCGTTGCCATACATACAAAATCATACGGGAACAGTCCTTCCGGCTTTTGCGCGATCTTCGCTGAAATCATATCTTTTCCAAATAAGAACAATATCAGTACCGGTATAAGACTGATCACGTACACATAACGGAATGTACTCTTGAAACGGTAATAAAACGAATTATATGGGATCAACTTTGCATAATAACTCTTTTTATGCTTCCGCACTTTCAGGAACAATCCAAATCCAAACTTTTCCGCCAGATAAATGCCCAGGAAGATAAATAAAAGTATCCTTAACCCTTCGGCATTCTTCCGCATTCCGAAATTCACGATTCCAAATACCACAATGACCAGGCCAATTGTAAGCCACAGACCGATCCGTTTTTCCGGCATCTTCTCCTTTTCCACATCGCCCAGCTGCATTTTTTTTAGTTCCCTGTACAGGAAGAAATCCCGCAGGATCATCAGTCCAATCCCGGATATTCCGATCAGGATAAGACTTGCAATCAAATATGTGAATCCTGTAATCTTCGCCGGCTGTGCTCCCACTCCGGATCTTGCCATGAAGATTCTGCGGATGATACACAGGATCACACTTCCGATGCAGGCTCCCCCGATCAGCATTCCCAGAATTCCAGCCACAATCTCTGCTCCAAGCACTTCATAAAGTGTAGACTTCCGCATTCCCAGAGTCGAAAATATACTGTAATTTCTCATCCGTTTTCTGAAATATGACAACAGATTCGTGATCATCAGCATCAGCGATGCGATCAGACTCACGATCAGGAATTCCAGCAGAATTGCCGTGATTCCATGCCCCGTCAGTATATTTCCTTCTTTATTAAATGGTGCCAGCATCTGTGCCATTCCGACTCCGGAAAATATCAGCGTCGCCGGAAGCAGGTTCATACTTACGTAAACAATAAAATCTCTTTTTGAACTTTTAAAATTCTTCCACAGGGCCGTATAGAATCCTTTCGGATACTTCCCCGAAAATTCCAGATGCTTTTTCTTTTCTTCTTTGTAATTTTTCTCTCTGGCTTTAACTTCTTCCTGTATCTTTTTCTCTTCCTGCCACGAATCAATCAGCTTCGCACCGATCAAATTGATCACCAGAAGCACTACCAGTAAAAATGGATACACCTGTGACAGCGGATCTGAAAATACTGCCCCATCTGCCCCAAGAAATGATATCATACATCCTGCGATCAGTGACATGATATCCAGAAGCAGTTTATGGTGATTGCTTAAAGCCAGTATTAGATTCACAATTCCTATCACCTGGATTACCAGTACCATTACCAGTTCACAGATGAACAGCATCAGTATCTGAACCATCATCTGTTCATCTGCACCGTCCAGTACTCCCAAAGGCTTCAGACTTTTCTTTATGTAACTCATCCCATCGCCCGAAGCAGCCAATTTTATCAGATATCCCGGCACATTGCATTTCCATGTCCCCATGTTCATCCACGGAAATAATAGCACCGCCTGGATGATCACCTGCATGATCAGCGTGAATATCTTCATTCTCTTTTCCGTCTTATTCATAACTTTTGCCTCTCATTTTTCATACACGCTTATTATCCGAGATCTAACGTCTCTCTTCATATACGCTTACTATCCAAGATCTAACGTCTCTCTCTTTATACCTGCGCCACCACCGGCTTAAATCCCTCCATTCCTACAACCATCACCGGTGCTCCTGCCGGGATCTCCGTTCCTTTCTCAGATCCCTGTACTCTTACTTTCATATGATGTCCACACAGATATCCTTTTCCCTTCCAGTTGATTCTGGTATCTGCCGTTCCGATCTCCCATAAAAGTCTGGTCTCTCTTCTGCTCTGCAAAAGATTCATAAATCCTCTCAGTACCATATTCAGCAGACATGCGATCAATACACAGCAGAGGATTCCTGCATATCCCTTCACCGGGAAGCTCGGAGCAAAACATAATGCCGAGATAAAAAGTACCAGCCCGCTGTTTGCAACGTAACATCCCTGCCCCCAGTCTCTTCCGACTGCATAGAATAAAGCTTTGCCCGTGTATTTCTCCCAGAAGCTCAATCCGATTCCATAGACAGCCAATCCGATTCCGATATTCCGGTGTATAACTGCCGGGATTTTATTCAGGCCAAGTGCCTCATTCCACAACCATAAAAATGCGTTCGGATCTCTTGCGATAAGATAAGAAATGCACACACATACAATCGGTATACATCCCAGTGCCAGCATCCACAGAAACATATTGGAATCAAACACTTTATGATAGATCTTATCCATTGCTTCACCTGCTTCCTGCGGATTGCCCATCTGGCGGACTGCTTCTTCCTCTGCTTCAACTTCCGTCATCCCTGATTCCATTAATGCGGCTTTGCAGTCTTCTATATGCGCTTCATATTCATTTACAATCTCTTTTCTTACAGACGAATCGGTAATCTTCTTCCCAAGTTCTTTCAGATATTCTCTTTCCTTCATATCTAACACCGTCCTTTTCTGCCACCTTCACTGCCTTACCTGTGCTATACGGAATACTGGATCATGCTCGTAACTGCATTGGCATAAGCATTCCATTCTTCGATCATTTTCTCCAGATATTTCTTCCCGTTAGGTGTGATCCGGTAATACTTTCTGAGTTTCCCGTTCGCCTCCTGGTTATAACTTTCCAAATATCCGGACTGTACCATGCTGTGAAGCAGCGGATACAATGTTCCTACCTTTAATTCGAATACATTGTCCGATCTCTTTGAGAGTGTATCGATCATTTCATATCCGTACATATCCTTTTCTGAGATCAATTTGAGAATTAACATTGCGGTATTTCCTGAGACCATATTTTTGTTTACTTTCATAGTGATTGCTCCTTTCTTATATTTGTTTTCATTATATATCGACTTTCGATAGTTTGGTGTAAAAAAATTTGCTTTCTTCTTGGTTTTATTATATATCGCATCTCGATATATGTCAATATGTAAGAATAAAAAGAACCAGAAATGCAAACCTGCATTCCCAGCCCCTTTACCTTCTTCTTTCCTACAACAGCTCCGCAAACAATCGCAGGAACAACTGTCCCAACCGCAGAGTCGCGCTCCGGCCGGACTTATACTTCTCCGTCACTTCCCTGCACTGCTCAAAAGTCTGCTCCATATCCCGTCGGATGTCCAGTACTGCATCACAGTCCGCCATAAAACATCCATTTTCAAAATGATGATAAAGGCTCCGGTAATCCAGATTGATCGTGCCGCAAATCGCCATGCAGTCATCCGCCACGCTCATCTTGGCATGACAGAACCCCGGTGTCCACTCATAGATCCTTACACCATCCTGTACCAGATTGTGATAGAACGACCTGGTGATACTGTAGATCAGTTTCTTATCCGGAATTCCCGGCGTGATGATCCGCACATCCACACCGCGCTTGGCCGCCAGCGAAAGGGCATGTGTCATCTCATCCGTGATGATCAGATACGGCGTCATGAACCAGCAGTATCTGTCCGCTTTATTGACGATACTGATATAGACATCCTCTCCAACCTGGATCCCATCTAACGGACAATCTGCATACGGCTGGATATATCCCGTCTGCTGCGCCTGATACGGATGCTGTACCAGATATTTTTTCTGCGCCTCTATATCCAGAACGTCCACACCGGCCGAGGTCTTCCCGGACGATTCCCACATCTCCAGAAATGCTGCCGTAAGCGAAGCCACCGCATCCCCTTCCAGACGGATTCCCGTATCCTTCCATTCTCCGTACGGATGTGTATAATTAAAATACTCATTTGCCAGGTTATAACCGCCCGTATATCCAACTTTTCCGTCAACCACCGTAATCTTTCTGTGATCACGGTTATTCAGGAACATATTAAGTCCCGGAAGCAGTGGATTGAATACCCGGCAGGCAATCCCTTTCGCTTCCAGTTTTCTTGCAAAACTCAGATTGACGAATCCGATCGATTCCATGTCATCATAGAACACCCGGACCTCTACACCTGCCTTCACCCGTTCCTCCAGAACCGTCTGGATCCTGCTCCATGCATATTCATCCTCAATTGCATGATATTCCATGAAAATGAATTGCTCCGCCTTCGCAAGATCAGCAAGCTGCGCCTCCAGTCCTTTGACCGCTTCATCAAAATAAATCACATCCGTATTCTGATACACCGGATAACACGCATTTCTTTCTATATAATTGGAAACATTTCCCGCTTTCGGATCTGATGCATTCAGACATTGCAATACTTCTTTGTTCTCCGGCAAAAGAGGCAGAAGCTTCTCATCAATCTTTTTGTAGCGCATCCGCATCTTCCAGGTTCCGCCGTTCAGACCGATCAGAAAATAGAGTGCCACTCCAAGAATCGGCAGTGTCAGGATCAGGATGATCCACGGTGTCTTCATCGAGGAAGTCTCATTTCTTCCATATATTTTCAGAACCAGTATGACGGCAAATATTCTGGTCATATTATCTATAACTACTGCATATTCATTCAGTCCCTTGAATATTCCAACCAGGAACACCACTTCCAATAATATCGAAAGCACCGTGAACATCAGCCGCTTCACGCCATTTTGTGTCTTTTTCTTTCCTTCCAGTGTATGACTGCTCATCTTCTCACTCTTTTCTTCTATTGTAAATTATGATTATACTAACACGAACGTGTTTCCGGCTCAAGACTTATCCGAAGTTCAATCAGAAATTATTGACCTCAGTTTTCCCGGAAATAAGCAACAAAAAAATCACCATCCCCGCAGCTCGCAGTCTGCAAAAACAGTGATTTAATAGTGCGCGATCAGGGGTTCGAACCCTGGACACCCTGATTAAGAGTCAGGTGCT
>OCHO01001130.1_pt1 | contig 18030 bp, 18 predicted proteins | sample 1538441 | NCBI WGS metagenome assembly OCHO01 (sample SAMN04571691, study PRJEB22368) | human gut metagenome | biome: human gut; material: stool | host: Homo sapiens | place: Luxembourg | collected 2012-06-29
TTTCTATATATTGGCCCTTTGAGTTCTCTATGTCAACTTTTATTGTACAACACCAGTTTTGTCAAAGTTGGTGGAAGAACAGGGAGGACTGTGTGCATACTGTATGTGCAGAATTCCCGAAACCGACAAAAAAACAGGGAGTACATTGAAGTGTACGATTGAGCATATTGAACCTCAGAGCCTGACGAGGGGCACTGAAAACTGGAAAAAAGAATTGGAGTACAGTAACTTTCTTGCAGTATGCTCAGGAAATGAAAACAGAGGAGCTTTATGTTGCGATAAATCAAGAGGGAACAAAAAACTTTTTTTGACACCATTAAATCCTGAGTGCAATCATTTGATTCAATACTCTTACAGCGGCAAGATACTGGCTGCCGAAACGATACCTGCTAAAGAGGACCGGGATGAAATCAATCGTGAACTAAATGATATTCTGAATCTGAACGATGGTAAGGACTTGAAAACCAAGAGAAAAAATGCTCTTGATGGTATGCTGTCGGTATTGCAAAAGCAGCATAAAGATCAAGATATTGAAGAGTGCAGAAGAAAGTTAAGAGAGCTGGAAGCACCCAGAGGTCAAAAAGTTGAATACGTCGGGATTTTAATATTTTGGCTAAAGAAACATATTCAACGTCTTGAAAGCAGAGGATAATAGTTGAGATAGATTGGAATCTTGCTGTAAAATCATACATTTTCTAAACGAACAGGACTGCCTCACATACATTGCGTTGTGGAGCAGTCCTGTCTGTTTAGTATGTAATGGTCATTGCACCTTCATGGCATTCCTGCGCATAGGTGCGGAGCAGGTCAAGGTGCTTTGAGGATTTTCGGACAATGCCCGTTGCACGGTCGCCGGACATAAACTCAACGACCGCAAGCCGAGGAATCGTTAATGTGCCACGAATTTTGAATCCAACAAGGATCTTCTGATTGCACCATCGCTGTATGCTTTGTGCAGAGTAGCCCGTCAGTTCCGAAACTACCGGGGTGGTCAACAGATCATCATATCCAGCGGTGAGCTTTTCCCACATGGTATACAGCCCTGTTTTTTCCGGCTCTGTAAAATTGAAGCGGATGATCTCTGCGGCAGGCTTGTCCGGGTGCCGTTTGGAGCAGCCATTCTTTCCGATATAAAAGCCCGTTGGCACTTTATACTTTTCGGGATGATCTTCACGGTCACACAAGTAGGTGATCACATCGTGGGTCGCAATATGGTATTTGCGTGTTTTCTTTCCTGTATTGATACACGGAACGAGACCGGAATCCAGAAGGTATTTTGCGTGTTGCTTGTTGATGCGGGCAACACGGTAGAACTGGTCTTTCGTCATTCCGTTGGGGTATTCTTCGAGAATTTTATAGCACTCTAACAGCGTTCTCATGTTCATCCATCCTTTGCTGCTTTGATTTGGTCAGCGTCAGAAGCAACATATTGTGTGGATGGATTTTGGCTCCCGGAATCTCTCTCGCCCGTTCTCTCCAACAGGCGTAAAATCTCTCCCACTTCTCTCCAAAAGGCAGATTTTTCTGCGTTTTGGAAAGTGGGTTCAAATCCGCACAGAGCCTAGTGATTTTGGATTTTGATGAAATTTTGAGCGTAAATTCGATGGTTCGTATCTTCTGGCAAAGTGGGCTAATTCCCTCTATCTTCCACCAAGTACCGTGAGACAGGAAAAACTCGAAATCTCGTAGGCCCTGCAAGGGGCGCCAGGGTTCAAATCCCTGCTACTCCGCCAAGGTCACAGTTTCTCACGGAACTGTGACTTTTTATTTTACCGAAACAGCTGGATCAAATGTATAGGACCACCTTTCAGAGGCAAGCCCTCCGGCAGGGCTTTTGGGCACTGGGTCTCGGGGATCGTACCGGGTGAATTGCAAGGCTACCTCGAAACAAGCGATTCCGGCTGTTAGAAAAAGCTCCTTGGAAGCGAAGGCTTTCAGGGAGCTTTTTTGCTGCCGGGAGAGCACCCGGGCGGTTTTGCCAGTCAGACACGTTCCAATAGGCTTGTCAGGGTGGAGGCAAAGGCTTCATCCTGCGCCTTTGTCCGCTTTGGGCTCCCCTTGGGGTGCTTTCCGGCACGGAGGAGCTTTTTGTTTTCATACCGCCGCAGCATGAGAGCGTCTATGTTGTCGGCGGTGTATTCCAGACCATTCTGGTTCAGCACCCGGGCGCACTTGGCAAGGCACATACTCGCCAGCCCGTAGTCCTGCGTCACAACCACATCTCCCGGTTTTACCCGGTTGACGAGAGCAAAATCCACGCTGTCCGCTCCTTTGTCGAACACCAGCGTCTGCGCACCTTCTCGCTCGATTTGGTGAGCGGTGTCGCACAGGATGATGACAGGAACGCCGAACCGCTTTGCAATCTGCAAAGTCAGATCGACCACAGGGCAGCCGTCGGCATCGATCAAAATATTCATCGACTTTCCTCCATCACCCGCTGAAATGCTCTTGCGGTACGCAAATCGGCGTCTTTGAAATGCCCGCCGCTGTTCCATTCAAGGGTGCAGTCTGCGCCACGCTCTGTAAGCCGGCTGTGCAGGGTGCGGATATTATCCCCTACCGCAGCCATGACAGCGTTTTTCGTATGCTCTTCCTTGTCGCCAAGGCTCAGATAAACGCGCTGTGCCTGTATCGGGTGCTGCTGTTCAAACTCCATCCAGCCCGGAAACCAAACAGAGGGCGAGGCGGCAGCGATACCATAGAACAGATCAGTCTGGGTGGATGCCCACAGAGCAAACAATCCCGCCAGCGAGTAGCCGCCCAGAATGATTTTGACGTCTTCCGGGAGACGAAACTGCTGCTTCAGCGTGGGAATGACCTGTTCTGTCAGGAAGCTCAGGGTGTCCGCAGCATTGCCACTGAAACCCTGCTTTCCCCACACAGCAGGGGCTTCCCACGGAGAAAGTGCATCGTTCCAGCTTTCCACCGGGATGGCCGCAAACAAAAAGTGGTGCGCACTCTGTGCAATAGCGGCAACCTCGCTGTCCATGCTTTGCAGCTCGTGTTCGCCGGTCATTTGGAGCAGAAGATATTCGGCGCAGTCTGTGCCGTAAATGCAGCAGGGTCTATCTCCGAATTTTAAGGGAAAAGCAAGGCGATTAAGGGATTCTGCTTTATAGTTCATCGACAAAATACCTCCCATTGATCGGCACGAGAAAAAGGCGTGAGGAGATTGGCTGCTTCCATTATAGCATATTCGGGCGGAGAGACAAGAAGCCCGGATGTGCGGCGCTCTCTGCAGGGACTTCCTGCATTTCAGTATGAGAGAATCGACGAAAAAACGGTTGACATCCGCTGGAAGAAACCCTTACAATGGAAACAGAAACCATGTCGGGCAATGGAACAGGAGGAAAAGACGGATGGAAACCTACAAGACCCTGCGAGAGCTTTTTATGACCTTGTGCAACACGGAGGTCGACACGGCGGTGATCCTGGGCCACATCAACCCGGACGGGGACGCCGTCGGTTCGGTCATGGGCGTTGCCTATTACCTGCGGGAGAATTTCCCCTGCAAGTTCCGGGAAATCATCCCCTACACGGCCCCGGGCCTTGCCAAAGGGGTGCAGAACTATGTGGAGCAGGACACGACGTTTGACCCCTTTGCACTGCTGGAAGGGCGCGTCCCGAAGGACAGGCCCTATGTTGCCATTGCCTGCGACTGCGCAGCGCCGGACCGCATTGCCGGTGAGGAATGGTTCCGGCGGGCAGCGGTCCGGGTGACGCTGGACCACCACGAAACCAATACTGGTTACGGGGACGTCGGCTGCATCGAGCCGCTTTCCTCCTGCGCGGAGATGATCGCCCAGATGATGGATTCGGACGAGCTGGTCCCTGTGGCGCAGCGTGCGCATGAGCAGGGGCTGCGCACAGCGGCAGATTACCTGTACCTGGGCATCCTGCACGATACCCGCCGCTTTTCGCACATTTCCGGCGGAAGGACGCTGGGCGTCGCGGCAAAACTTCTGTTCGGCGGGGTGGACCACGACGAGCTGGTCAAGACGATGGATGTGCGCACCCTGCGCGAATGCTGCCATCAGGGCGGACTGCTTGCACAGGCCCGGACTGCCGCCGACGGCAGGGTGGGATATCTGTGCCTGAGCGCGGCGCAGGCTGCGGAACTGCAGGTGTCCTATGAGGACATGAAGAAGGCTGCTTACCAGATGGCGGACTGCTCGGATATCCGCATCGCGCTGGCCGCTCTGGAACAGGGGCCCGGCCACTGGCGCTTTTCTGCCCGCACGAACGAAACGGAACTGGATGTGAGCCGCTACTTCCTGCCCTTTGGCGGCGGCGGTCACCCCCACGCAGCCGGGCTGATCCTGGACACGGCGGATGTCCGGCCCGCGCTGCAGAGCATCCTGAACGCCATGGCGGCAGACCTTGCCGCTGAGGAAACCCATCTGACAGGAGAAATTTTGGAATGAACAACACAGAAGCATTTGAGTTCTTACTGAGCTGGAAGGATGACGTCCTGATGAACTGCCTTTCCGGGCGGCGGGATAAGGCCTTTGATCCGCAGGCCATGCAGAAGGTCCGGGCGGCCTGTGCCGTGCTGGCCGAGGACGGGACCTATCCGTTCGACCTGTCGGTCACAGACCCGGAGATCTACCGTCAGGTCAGTGCCTGGTTCACCGACCTGCTGCGCAAATCCTGAACCGTTCTGACACGAAGGATGCATTTATTTTCCACAAATGCTTGACATCTTGTGCAATCTGCATTATCATAAAGCCATCAAGTGTTTGTTCAGAGAATTGAGCAGAACAAACAAGAGGGAGCCTGTTCCCTTTTGTTTGCTCTGCTCTTTTTTGTTCCCGCTACGCAAACGAGCATGCTGTGACAGGCAGAAGATCAGGAGGTTTTTATGCTGGATGTAGCAATCATCGGCTGCGGTGTCGTTGGCGCGGCTGCCGCCTATGAGCTCTCGCATTATCCGCTGCACACTGCAATTTTTGAGGCCGAGAACGATGTGGCCGACTGCACCACAAAGGCCAACAGTGCCATTCTGCACGCTGGGTACGACCCCGAGCCGGGCACCCGGATGGCACGGCTCAATGTGGAGGGCGTTGCACTGGCCAAAGAGATCTGCGCCCGGCTGGATGTGCCGTACCGGCAGTGCGGCAGTCTGGTGCTGGCCCTCAGCCCGGCGGAGCTGCCGCATCTGCAGAAGCTGTACGAAAACGGCCTTGCCAATGGGGTGCCGGGCATCCGGCTGCTGTCGGCAGAGGAAACACGGGCCATGGAGCCCGGTCTTTCGCCGGAGGTGGCCGGAGCGCTGTATGCACCCAGCGCGGCCATCGTCAGCCCGTGGGAATATGCGCTGGCCATGGCGGAGGTGGCGGTGCGCAACGGGGTGGAACTCCACCTCAGCAGCCCGGTCACCGGCATTCAGAAAACCGCGTCCGGCTGGGCGCTGACCACGCCGTCCGGCGTGGTGGAGGCCCGCTACGTTGTCAACGCCGCCGGCATCCGGGCCGATGCCGTGCACGACATGGCCGCTCCGCACCGGTTCACCATCCAGCCCACCCGCGGCGAATATTACCTTCTGGACAAATCGGAAGGCACGCGGGTGCAGCATGTCATCTTCCAGTGCCCCAACGAAAACGGCAAGGGCGTGCTGGTGGCACCTACCGTTCACGGCAACCTGATCGTCGGACCCAATGCCGAGCCGGTGGTGGGCGACAACACTGCCTGCACCGCCGCCGGGCTGGCCTTTGTCAGCGCGGCCGCACGCCGCAGCGTGCCGGACATCCGCTTCGGCGAGTCCATCCGCAACTTTGCAGGCGTCCGCGCCAATGTGGACACCGGGGATTTCGTCATCGGCGAGGCGGAAGGTGCACCCGGCTTCATCGACCTGGCCGGTATGAAATCGCCGGGCCTGTCCAGCGCACCGGCCGTTGCCAAAGAGGTGGTCCGCATTCTGGAAGGCCACGGGGATCTGCCTGCGGCCAAAACGGATTACCGGGACGGCCGCACCCGGGTGCGGTTCAAGGAGCTGCCGCCGGAAGAAAAGGCAAAGCTCATTGCCCGGAACCCCGCCTACGGCCGGGTGATCTGCCGCTGCGAGACCATCACCGAGGGCGAGATCCTGGACGCCCTGCACACCGAGATCCCGGCCACCACCATCGACGGCGTCAAGCGCCGCTGCAACGCCGGGATGGGCCGCTGTCAGGGCGGCTTCTGCGGGCCCAGGGTGCTGGAGCTCATCAGCCGGACGCGGGGCATCGACCCGCTGGACGTCCTGCAGGACAAGGCAGGCAGCAACGTCTTACTGTGCGAAACCAAGCAGGAGGGAACCAACCATGATTGATCTGGTCATCGTCGGCGGCGGCCCTGCAGGCCTTGCCGCAGCCTACAGCGCATGGCAGCACGGCCTGCGCGATATTCTGATTTTGGAGCGTGACAACGAGCTGGGCGGCATCCTGAACCAGTGCATCCACAACGGCTTCGGGCTGCACCGTTTCGGCGAGCAGCTCACCGGCCCGGAGTACGCCGGGCGCTACATTGAAATGCTGCGCTCCACCGGCGTCCGGGTGGAGCTGGGCACCATGGTGCTGGAGGTCACGCCGGATAAAAAGATCCACTGTGTCAGCAAGGAGAAGGGCTACCAGATCCTCGAAGCAAAGAGCGTCATCCTCTGCATGGGCTGCCGGGAGCGCACCCGCGGGGCCATCGGCATCCCGGGCACCCGCCCGGCCGGCATCTACACCGCCGGTGCCGCCCAGCGCTATGTCAACATGGAGGGCTATCTGGTAGGCAAACGGGTGCTCATTCTGGGCAGCGGCGACATCGGCCTGATCATGGCCCGGCGGATGACGCTGGAAGGGGCCAAGGTGCTGGCCTGCGTGGAGGTCATGCCCTATTCCGGCGGCCTGACCCGCAACATTGTGCAGTGCCTGCAGGATTTTGACATCCCGCTGTACCTGTCCCACACCATCGTGGACATTCAGGGCGATACCCGGGTGGAAAAGGCCATTGTGGCCAAGGTGGACGAGAACCGCCGCCCCATTCCGGGCACCGAGATGGAGTTTGACGTGGACACCATCCTGCTCAGTGTGGGCCTGATCCCGGAAAACGAGCTGACCCGGCAGGCCGGCATCCCGATGGACCCCCACACCAAGGGAGCCGTGGTCTACGAGAACATGGAGACCGGCATTCCCGGCGTGTTTGCCTGCGGCAACGTGGTGCATGTGCACGATCTGGTGGACTTTGTTTCAGGCGAGAGCGACCGGGCCGGAGCCGCAGCCGCCGCCTATGTGCTCCACGGTGAGACCCCGGACGCGGCCGTGCTGGACCTTGTCCCGGGCAATGGCGTGGGCTATACCGTCCCCCAGCGGGTGCGCCCGGCGGACGTGGACAAGGGCGTGGAGATCTCGTTCCGGGTGCGGCAGAATTACGGCCCCAGCCAGATCACCATCACCTGCGGGGAGAAGCAGCTGGCTCGGTTCAAGCGCCAGCGGATGGCACCCGGCGAGATGGAGCACATCACCCTGCCCGGGGTCCTGCTGGCAAAGGCCGACGGCCCGCTGACCGTTGCAGTAGAGGAGGTCGTAGCAAAATGAACAAAAAGCGTGAGATCATTTGTATCTGCTGCCCCCGTGGCTGCCACTTGCAGGTGGACCCGGAAAACGATTATAATGTAACCGGCAATGCCTGCCCCAACGGTGCCGCCTATGGCAAGGAAGAACTGACCCACCCCACCCGTATCCTGACCAGTACGGTGCGGGCCGAGGGCGGGCGCTATCCGCGCTGCCCGGTCAAGACCGCGCAGGCGGTGCCCAAAGAAAAGATCGTGCAGGTCATGGCTGCGCTGGACGGCGTCACGCTGCACACACCCATCCGCACCGGGCAGGTCGTGCTGACCGACGTCTGCGGCACCGGTGTGGATGTCGTAGCCACACGAGACCTGTAAAACCGCCCCTGAGCGAAACGGAGGTCGTTGAACCATGTCGACAAAGTATGTTCTTGCACTGGACCAGGGAACCACCAGCAGCCGCGCCATCCTGTTTGACAACGAGCAGAACATCATCGCGGTGCAGCAGCGGGAGTTTGAGCAGATCTACCCGCAGCAGGGCTGGGTGGAGCACAACCCCATGGAGATCTGGTCTACCCAGTACGGGGTCATGAACGAGGTGGTGGCCCAGAGCGGCGTGGATGTCCATGACATTGCCGCCATCGGCATCACCAACCAGCGCGAGACCACCATCCTGTGGGAAAAGGCCACCGGCCGCCCCATCTACAATGCCATCGTCTGGCAGTGCCGCCGCACCGCCCCGCTGGTGGACGAGCTGGTGCAGCAGCCCGGCATGACGGAATACATCCGCGAGAATACCGGCCTGATGCCGGATGCCTATTTTTCCGCCACAAAGATCAAGTGGATCCTGGATAACGTGCCCGGCGCGCGGGAGCGGGCCGAGGCGGGCGAGATCCTGTTCGGCACCGTGGACACCTGGCTGGTGTGGAAGCTCACCGGCGGCAAGGTGCATGTGACCGACCGTACCAACGCCAGCCGCACCATGCTCTACAACATCCGCACCCTGGACTGGGATGACACCCTGCTCAAAGCGCTGGATATCCCCCGCTGCATCCTGCCCCGCGTGGCGGATTCCAGCGAGGTCTACGGCACCACCGACCTGTGCGGGGTGCAGGTGCCGGTGGCCGGCATTGCCGGGGACCAGCAGGCTGCACTGTTCGGGCAGGGGTGCTTTGCCAAGGGTGAGGCCAAGAACACCTACGGCACCGGCTGCTTTTTGCTCATGAACACCGGTGACACCATCTGCCGCAGTCAGAACGGCCTGATCTCCACCATCGGCATCAGCCTGAACGGTAAGGTGGAGTATGCTCTGGAGGGCAGTGTCTTTGTGGGCGGTGCCGTCATCCAGTGGGTGCGCGACGGCCTGCGGATGATCCAGGAGAGCCGCGACGCCGAATACTATGCCCAGAAGGTGCCGGACAACGGCGGCATCTATATCGTGCCCGCCTTCACCGGTCTCGGCGCGCCCTATTGGGATATGTACGCCCGCGGTGCCATTGTAGGCATCACCCGCGGCACCACCCAGAACCACATCATCCGGGCGGCGGAGGAGTCCATCGCCTACCAGAGCGCCGACCTTGTGGCCGCCATGGAAAAGGACACCGGTGTGCCCATCACCTCCCTGAAGGTGGACGGCGGTGCTTCCCGCGACCAGTTCCTGATGCAGTTCCAGGCCGACATCCTGAACAAGGACGTCCTGCGCCCGGCCATCCGGGAGACCACCGCTCTGGGCGCTGCCTATCTGGCAGGCCTTGCCACCGGTGTGTGGAAGGACCGGGACGAGATCCGCAGCCTGTGGCACTGCAACATGACCTTTACCCCCGCTATGCCGGAGGCCGAGCGCGCACGGCTGCTGTCCGGCTGGCACAAGGCCGTGGGCCGCAGCAGTGACTGGGCAGAGCATTAAAAGAATTTGTCTGGACTTTGACTACTTCCAACAAAAAATCACGAATTTGTGAATTGTCTGTTGACAAACCGTTGAGAAATGGTATACTGAAAGCATCCCAAGAGAATTGAGATGGGGATGCACTGTGCCACACGACCGCAGTGCGTCCCCATTTTTTGTTCCCATCGCACCCCTTGTCCGCCCGTTCACATCTGTTCCGGGGGCTGGTTCTGGAAGTGCAGCCGCCGGGCATGTCCCTGAAAAAAGAAGGAGGATCCCCATGAAAAGCACCGCAAAGGCCACCGAAAAGCGTTCGCGCACGGTCGTTGTGCTGGCGATCGCTGTGGCGTTGATGCTGCTGGGCAGCATTTTTGCCCAGATGTTCAACACCTCATTCTACAAGGTCAAGGTCTCCCGCATTTCCTTTGATACCGACTCCGGCACCCTTTCGGGCCTGTTGTACATGCCCAAGGGCGTGGACGCCTCCAACCCGCACCCCACCATCGTGACCACCCACGGCTACCTGAACAGTGCCGAGATGCAGGACGAGACCGCCATCGAGATGTCCCGCCGCGGCTATGTCGTGCTGGCACTGGATATGTATGACCACGGCCATTCCCACGGGAACGCCGACAATACCGGCGGCTTCTTCAACTTCTGGCCCACTTCGCTGTGGGATGCCGCACAGTACATGTACAGCCAGGACTACGTTGCCAAGGATGCACAGGGCAACGGTCAGATCGCGGTCAGCGGCCACTCCATGGGCGGCTTCTCCTCCGAGATGGCCATCTATCTGGATGAGCAGAACTACGCTGCCGCCGGTTACCGCATCATCAAGGCCGGTTTGAGCATGGGTGCCGATTACTCCTGGACCTCCTACCTGAGCCTGGACGAAGAGGCTGCAGTTGCCACCTTCGGTGGACGCACCATCGGCAAGATCTGCGGCCAGTACGACGAGTTCTTCTTTGCGGCCGACGAGCCTCCCACGAAGAGCGGCACCGTCTACCACAAGGACTATGTTGCAACCACCGCTGGCAAGACCCTGCTGGAGCAGGAAGCTCCGCAGGCTGACACCTGGTACACCGGCTCGGACGGCGGCCAGCGCATCATTTACCAGCCGCGTGAGATCCACCCCTGGAACCACTTCTCCAAGGCTTCCACCAAGGATGCCATCGAGTTCTACGCCACTGCATTTGCCGACCAGTCCGGTCTGGTGCAGAACATTGCTTCCACCAGCCAGATCTGGTACTGGAAAGAAGTCTTTGAGCTGGTCGCTCTGGTGGGCTTCCTGCTCATGCTGGCACCTCTTGCCCTGCTGCTGATGAAGCTGCCCTTCCTGTCCAATGCAAAGCAGGCCGTCGCAGCACCCACCCCGGCCGTCGGCACCCTGTCCGGCAAGCTTGGCACGATCAGCCTGTTCGTGGTGGGTATGCTGATCCCGGCCATCATCTTCCCCGCCGTATACGACGGCAGTCTGACCGCAGAGCCCATCCGCTGGATGCGCTACGCCAGTGACGTTGCCCTGCTCCTGTCGGTGGTGGGCATCGTTCTGGCAGCCCGCAGCACCGAGGACGACCGCAAGACCTGGCTGTCCGGCTCGGTGTGCGTCCTGATCGCTTCCATCGTCCTGCGTGTGCTGGTGACCAAGAACATCTTCGAGACCAATGCCACCTGGCAGGGCCCCACCGTCAACAGCATCGTGACCTGGGCTCTCATCTGCGCCTGCATCTCCATCGTGACCATGGTCTGCGTCTACCTGTTCGGCGGCCGCAAGCAGAAGGGCATCACGCTGGAACAGTACGGCATTGCCGCAAAGCCGGTGTCTGTGGCTGCAGCCTTCTGCGTGGCACTGCTGGTGAGCGTGATCGCCTACGCCTGCCTGTTTGCCGTGGATGCCATCTTCAAGACCGACTTCCGCATCTGGACCTTCGCCTTCAAGACCTTTGAAGCCAGCGCCATCCCGGCGGCGGTCAAGTATATGCCGTTCTTCTTTGTGTACTACTTTGTCAGCGGCGCCGCCGCCATCTCCAACACCAGCAGCGAAAAGCTGCAGGGCGGCTGGGGCTACCTGCTGGCTGCTCTGACCAACATGGGCGGCATCCTCCTCTGGCTGGTGCTGCAGTACGGCACCCTGTTCCGTACCGGCGTTGCCTTCTACCCGGGACAGGCCCTTGGCGGCATCCTGCTGTTTGCGCTGGTGCCCTCGCTGGCCATTGCATCCTGCCTGGCCAAGTACCTGTACAAAAAGACCGGCAGCGTGTACGTTGCGGCCTTCCTGAATACCATCCTGATGACCATGATGACCGTGGCCAACACCGCGATCTATTTCCAGGCATAAGCACAACCGCAGACTGGGGCTGCACTTTACAGTGCGGCCCCTTTGTGCGATAATGAGAACCATCTGAGAGAAAAGGAGTCCTGCCCGATGCATCCACTTGCTGAAACTCTGCTGGACGAGCCGGTGATCGCAGCCGTCAAGACGGATGACGCTCTGACGGCCGCCCTGGCCTCGCCCTGCAGCACGGTCTTTCTGCTGGCGAGCACCCTGCTCAATGTGGGGGAGCTGGTCCGGCGCATCCACGCGGCCGGAAAGCTGGCCGTCGTGCACATCGACCTTGTGGACGGCCTTTCGGCGCGGGAAGTTGCCGTGAATTCCCTCATTGCGCTGTGCCACCCGGATGGTATCATTTCCACCCACCCGTCCCTGATCCGGCGGGCGCGCCATCAGGGCCTGCTGACCATCCAGCGGGCGTTCATCCTGGACTCCCTTTCCCTGAACAACCTTTCCGGCCAGCTGGAACAAGGCAAGCCGGACTTTGTGGAGATCCTGCCCGGCATCATGCCCCGGGTCATCACCGAGATCAGTACCCGCACCCGGGTGCCGGTGATCGCGGGCGGTCTGCTGCGAGACAAGGCCGACGTCATGGCCGCCATGCGGGCCGGTGCCTCGGCAGTGTCCACCTCTGCCCCGGAGCTGTGGGACATCTGAACCCCGAAAAACACAAAAATGCCTGACCGCTGTCGTTGGCGGTCAGGCATTTTTTATGGAAAACAGCAGCGTTACGGGTGGCTCTTCCTGACAAGATCTTTGGTGTACAGGGCGCGGGTGGCGTTGAGCACGGCAATGACCATGACGCCCACGTCGGCAAAGATGGCTGTCCACATGCTGGCCATACCGATGGCACCCAGCAGCAGGCAGGCAAACTTGACCGCCAGCGCGAACACGATGTTCTCGTACACGATGCGCAGGGTGCGGCGGGCGATGCGCATGGCCAATGCGATCTTGGCCGGGTCATCGTCCATCAGCACCACGTCGGCGGCTTCAATGGCGGCGTCGGAGCCCAGGGCACCCATGGCGATGCCCACATCGGCGCGGGACAGCACCGGGGCGTCGTTGATGCCGTCGCCCACGAAGGCGAGGTTTTCCTTGGGCTTCTTTTCGGCGATCAGCTTCTCGATCTGGTCCACCTTGTCGCCGGGCAGCAGACCGGCGTGGTATTCGTCCAGACCCAGCTGGGCAGAAACGGCCTTGGCCACCGGCTCGGCATCGCCGGTGAGCATGACGGTCTTGCGCACTCCGGCGGCCTTCAGGGCCCGGATGGCCTCGGCACTGTGGGGTTTGACCACGTCGGCGATGAGCAGGCAACCGGCGTATCTGCCGTCGATGGCAACGTGCACGACGGTGCCGGTCTCGCTCACGGCGGGGGCAGAAAGGCCCAGCCGCTCCATCAGACGGGCGTTGCCGGCGGCAACGGCCTTGCCGTCCACCTTGGCGGTCACGCCGTGGCCGCCAAGTTCCTCCACGTCGGTGACGCGGGAGGTGTCGATCTCCTTGCCGTAGGCGGCCTTGATGCTCAGGGAGATGGGGTGCTTGGACCAGCTCTCGGCCAGAGCAGCGGCTTCCACCAGCTGTTCGTCGGTGATGCCGTCGGCCGGGTGGACGCCGGTGACCTTGAAGGTGCCCTGGGTCAGGGTGCCGGTCTTATCAAACACCACGATGCCGGTGCGGGCCAGCTCCTCCAGATAGGTGGAGCCCTTGACCAGGATACCGCAGGCGGAAGCACCGCCGATGCCGCCGAAGAAGCTCAGCGGAATGCTGATGACCAGTGCGCAGGGGCAGCTGATGACCAGGAAGGTCAAAGCGCGGTAGATCCAGTCCCCAAAGCGGGCAGGCTGGCCCATCAGCAGCAGCACGATGGGCGGCAGGAAGGCCAGCGCCAGCGCACCGTAGCAGACAGCCGGGGTGTATACCCGGGCAAAGCGGGTGATGAAGTTTTCGGCACGGGCCTTTTTCATGCTGGAATTTTCTACCAGATCGAGAATTTTCGAGACAGTGGACTCGCCGAATTCCTTGGTAGTCCTGACTCTCAGCAGGCCGGTCATGTTCACGCAGCCGCTGATGACCTCGTCTCCGGTCTGGACGTCGCGGGGCAGGCTCTCACCGGTCAGGGCGGCGGTGTTCAGGGCGGAGGTGCCCTCTACGATCACACCGTCAATGGGCACCCGCTCGCCGGGCTGCACCACGATCACGGTGCCGACCTCCACGTCATCGGGGTCCACCTGCTCCAGCTTGCCGTCCTCGTCCTCCACGTTGGCGTAGTCCGGGCGGATGTCCATCAGGCTGGAAATGCTCTGGCGGCTCTTGCCCACGGCCACGCTCTGGAACAGCTCGCCGATCTGGTAAAAGAGGATAACGGCGCAGCCTTCCACATAGTCGCCCAGGGCAAAGGCACCCACGGTAGCCACCGCCATCAGGAAGCACTCGTCAAAGGGCTGGCGGTTCTTGACGCCCTTGATGGCCTTGCGCAGCACGTCCTTGCCCACCACAAGGTACGGGATGAGGTAGAGCAGCAGCTCCACCGGGGTGGGAAGTGCCGGCAGCACACGGAACAGCAGCTTGAGCAGGATCACAAGGGCCAGCGCGATCAGGATCTGCTGCAGGCTCTTTTTTTGCTTTTTGGTCATACAAAACGCTCCTTTTGTCGGATTGCGGCGGTTCTGAGAAAAAACGGGAAAACGCAGTGGAATTCAACAGGTTTTCCCCACAAAAATGGATTTTCCACCCTTTCCCCCGTGTTTTCCACGGGATTTTCCCGCAGAAAACTTGCTTTTCCACGTTTCTTTTTGGAGTTTTCCGCGAAGGGTGTTGAAAAGTGCGTGGAAAGTGTTGAAAACTGCCCGTTTTTTCCACGAAAAAGAGAAGTTTTCCGCTGCCCGGCGGCAGAGGAAAGAAAAGCTCTCCCACGGGGGGAGAGCTGCCGCCCAGCAGCGATGCCGGGAACCGGACCGGAAGAGGTCAGATGTCAAAGATCTCGCAGTCGTCCTCCACCTTCTTGCAGGCGGACAGCACATTCTCCATGGTGGCGTGGGGGTCGGCACCCTCGGCAAACTCCACCTTCATCTTCTGGGTCATGAAGCTGACAGTCGCCTTTTCCACACCGGCAACGGTGTTGGCAGCGTCCTCCATCTTCTGGGCGCAGTTTGCGCAGTCCACTTCGATCTTGTAGGTCTTTTTCATAATGAGTACCAGCCTTTCGTTATTCTTCGATATGATCCATCCCCATGGAGAGGATGCTGCGCACATGGTCATCGTCCAGTGCGTAGAAAACGGTTTTGCCCTCGCGCCGGAACCGCACGAGCTTGGAATCCTTCAGCACCCGCAGCTGGTGGCTCACGGCCGACTGGCTCAGCTGCACGGCGCTGGCAATGTCCTGCACGCACAGCTCATTGTCGTGCAGGGCGTACAGGATCTTGATGCGGGTGGAGTCGCCGAACACCCGGAACAGGTCGGCCAGCTCGTACAGCACTTCGTCATCCGGCATGTCCAGCTCTTCCGGCTGCACGAGGGGTTCGTTCTGCTGTGCCATGGAAGCATCTCCTTTCGGGATGAAATTATATGAACGTCTGTTCATGTGTTCATGATATCACGCACATGCCTGCCTGTCAAGCCCTTTGCAGAAGAATTTTGACATTCCCGCTGCATTGATGAAAAAACACCGCAAAACGCCAAAAAGATGCAAATTAAAAAAAGAAAACCCGGCCCGCTGGAAAGCGGACCGGGAGCGGACGGGTGGCGGAGCGGCTCAACGCTTCTTCCCGGCTGCTGCCCAGGGGGCGTACATCAGCACAAGGGCCAGCGCGATGGCGGGCAGAAAGCCCAGAATGTAGAATTTTTCGCCGAACCACGCGGTAAAGGTGCTGGTGATGACGTTGCCATAGGGGTTATTCAAAAAGTAAAAGTTGGTGTGCAAGGGTTTGTTAAGAAAATAGATGGGCAGGGCCGAGCCGAACAAAAAGGCCAGCACCTGCGGCACCCGGCGCACGCTGGGGCGGTATCCGCCCGCCACCAGCAGCACAGGGTAGAGCACCAGCAGGGCATGGATGCTGACCGAGTGCAGGTTGATGAGGGTGAACCACCCGGGCACATCCCGCCAGCTGGGGCACAGCAGAGCCAGTGCCGCGCCGGGGATGCACAGGGCGTACAGCTCCTCCTTGCACCAGCTGCGGTCGGTGAGGGTGTTGTACAGGCAGACGAACACGTTGATGCTGCACAGGTGCAGCGGCAGATAGCTCCAGTTCCACTGGCCGGTGCAGGCCATGCCCAGCAGCAGGGCGGCCTCGTCGGCCAGCAGGGCCGCCGTGACCCCCACCAGAATGTGCCGCCGGGTGCGCGGCGTGCTGCGGCGGTACCACCACACCATGCCCAGAAGGAACAAAGCCGACAGCGCCAGCTCTATGAGATGGACAGTACCGAACAGCGGGTAGCACTCATAGCCCGCACCGTATTCGGCGGCGGTGATGTCATAGGATTTCCAGAAGTCAGACATGGAGGTCCCCTCTCTTTCAGAGCCTATCATAGCACAGACAGCCGGAAACCGAAACGGTATTTTTTACAAAATGCGCCAAAGTGGGTGCATTCTTTGCCAAGCTGTGGTATCTTATAAAAGTATAAAACAACAAACTGCGCAAAACGCACAGGAGGGAATTTTTTATGACACTGGAAACCGGTATCCGCGGTGAGCAGAGCGTGCCCGTCACTGCTGAAAACACCGCAAAGACCATGGGCAGCGGCACGCTGGACGTGTTTGCCACCCCGGCCCTGGTGGCCCTGGCCGAAAAGACCTGTTGGATGAGCGTGGCCCCGGCTCTGGCCGAGGGCGACGGCACCGTAGGCACGAAGCTGGAGCTGGAGCACACCGCTCCCACCCCCGTGGGCATGACTGTGACCTGCGAGAGCGAGCTGGTGGCTGTGGAAGGCCGCAAGCTCACCTTCAAAGTGAGCCTGCACGACGAAAAAGGCCCGGTGGGCGGCGGCACCCACGAGCGCTTTGTGATCCACAACGACAAGTTTGCGGCCAAGGCGGAGGCAAAGAAGAACTGAAAAAGCCTTCCCCCAAGGGGGAAGGCTAAGGCTCCCTCTTTGACGGAGGGAGTTCTTCCGGCTCCAGCCGCAGCGGCGGCGGGTCCTCGGCCAGCAGCTGCTGTTCGGCGTGGGCCTGTGCGTCCTGCAGCAGCTGTACGGCCTGCACGCTGGCGCGGAACAGCTCAAAATACATCGCTTTGTAATCCGGCAAGGCCCCACTCCCCTTTTGCATTCCGTGGGGATAGTCTGCCCCGCAGCACGGGGCCTGATACGCTGCCGGAACGAATCGCCTGAAACGAAAAGGAATCATTATGAAAAACAAGAATCTGTCCTGGGCGGCGGCACTGTTCGTGTTTGCCCTGCTGCTGTGGTGCACGGCAGCCACTCCCGGCAAGATCGCCGACCCGTCTACCTACACCTGCGCGGTGTACAGCACCTTCTTCTCGCTGCTGCCGCCGGTCATTGCCATTGTGCTGGCCCTGAACACCAAGGAGGTGTACACCTCCCTGCTGGTGGGCATCGCCTCGGGCGCACTGCTGTATGCCAACGGAAACCTGGAACTGGCCCTGAATACCCTCTTCTTCCACGAAGAGGGCGGCATGATCGCCAAACTGTCCGACAGCAGCAATGTGGGCATCCTGGTGTTCCTGGTCATGCTGGGCATCCTGGTGGCCCTGATGAACAAGGCCGGCGGCTCGGCCGCCTTTGGCCGCTGGGCATCGAAGCACATCCACTCCCGGGCGGGCGCACAGTTTGCCACCCTGCTGCTGGGTGTGATGATCTTTGTGGACGACTATTTCAACTGCCTGACCGTGGGTTCGGTCATGCGCCCGGTCACCGACCGGCAGAAGGTGTCCCGCGCCAAGCTGGCCTACCTCATCGACGCCACGGCGGCCCCCATCTGCATCATTGCGCCGGTGTCCAGCTGGGCGGCGGCGGTCACCTCCAGCGTGCCGGAGGGGTCTGGCATCAACGGCTTCACCATGTTCCTGCGCACCATCCCCTACAACTACTATGCCCTGCTTACCGTCGTCATGAGCCTGTTCCTCATCTTCACCGGCACGGACTTCGGCTCCATGAAGCTGAACGAGGACAACGCGAAAAACGGCGACCTGTTCACCACCGAGGACCGCCCCTACGGCGACGACGTGGACGACGGCACCGAGACGAAGGGCCATGTTGTGGACCTGATCGCACCGGTGCTGGTGCTGATCGCGGCCTGCATCTTCGGCATGATCTACACCGGCGGCT
>OCHO01001137.1_pt1 | contig 17956 bp, 24 predicted proteins | sample 1538441 | NCBI WGS metagenome assembly OCHO01 (sample SAMN04571691, study PRJEB22368) | human gut metagenome | biome: human gut; material: stool | host: Homo sapiens | place: Luxembourg | collected 2012-06-29
TTACCGTTCTTCTTTTTGTTACATCACAACTTCCTACTATCCATCCAGTACCAGCTAAGGCTAGATTTATACACTCTGTTATAGTTTCATTAGTAGTATCAAAAGACTCAAAAACTTTTCCCTCTAAATCTTCTACATTAAGTTTAGCTTTTATTGATTTCCATTTTCCTTGTGTAGATACTCCCTTTATTACAAACTCATCAGTTTTATTTCTTATATATCCTTCTTCTTTTATTTCTTTTGCTAAATTTAAAGGATATAAAAAGGAGAGTGTTTTATCTCCTGTAGATAGTTCACTCTCTATGCAATAATCTTTATATTGTTTTAATCCATGCAATTTATTTTTAGTTAATCCATAAAGTTGTAAAATAAAAACACCTCCTTTTTAAAATTTTTAGGAGATGTTATTCTTCTATCATAAAATCTATTGCACTTAATTCAGATGGAGATATACTATAATCAGAATTTAATAGATTGTCTAGCTGGATCATATGTATATCTACTTCATTTTCTATAGATAATAATTCTTTTATATCTCTGTTCCAATCTTCTATATGATCCTCTTTTAAAGTTACATTCCCAAATTCATCAGTTTTTAATTTACCTTCTTCATCTTTTACAGCATATTTATCAATAAGCTTAGCTTTTTCAGCATTATAAACTTTTAACTCAGTTTCTATCTTATTTACATTTTTAGAAATAGCATATGCAACCTTTATTGGTAATTGAGCATTATTTAACTTTCCTAATACATTAATTGTGTTTACTATTCTTTCATTGCTTAAATTTAATTTCATAATTATTTTTCCACCTTTCTTATTCTTCAACCTTTGATAATTCATCTTCTACTTCATAAACTTTTGTTTCAAACGCTGCTATATCAGCTCTAACAGCTACTTTATTAGCATTATAAACTTCTTGGTTAGTTATATTCTTATTTACATTTGCACCTGTTCCGCCATCGCTACTTATAGTTGCACTCATATAAGCAACTTGCACTCCATCAATTTTACTTATTCCTGTTAAAGTTATATTCTTATTTGTTTCTAACATATTTTTAATCTCCTTTTTATTTTTCACTTATCTTATAATTATCTAACCCTTTAAATTCTTCTTTTAATTCTGGTTTGTTAACAGAAAATGTCATTCCTTCTTTATTAATTCTTACAGTTGTTTCATCACCTTCCAATGAAGAAAGTTTGAATGTTATTTCATTTGCTTTAGGTGAAACACTCTCGTAGTTTATTACTCCTACATCTTCTGAATTAGGCCAAATTCCCGTTGTATCGACTTTTAATTCATCCACTTTAGCTGGAGTTGCTACTAAATCACTTATTTTAGCTTCAATTGTACTAGATTCTTTATTGCACTTTTTACAGTGTAATTTAGCGCTTTCAAAAGTACATCCTTTTAAATTAAATTCCTCTCCCCAACTTTTACTAAAGTCACTCTCTTTTACTATTTCTAAGTTTAAAGCTGTAACTTGCGCTTCAAGCACTGCCACTCTACACTTTAATTCCTTCATTTCATTTTTTCTTTTAAATAAGTTAAACATTCCTAATCATCCTTTCTTTTAAATATATCTTGGCTTGTACTTTATTTTTATATCACAATTACTTTTATCTACTTTAATTGTATTTGATCCTGGTTTTAATCTTGGGAAATCCCACATATCAGTATCACCATATTTATTTACTCCATCTACAGTTACCTTCTGCAATTCTCCATCTAAAATAACAGTTTTGTTTGTGGTTAAATTTTTTATTATTATTGGATCATCAGCTAAACCTTCTAAAGTTATATCTGCTAAATTTACATTTGGAGTTATTTCCAATATAGCTGGAGTTATATCCGTACCATCATTATTTATTGTAAACTCTTCTAAGCTATTAAAATTAAGTTTTTTTTCTTCAGCGTATTCGTAACAGATAAAATTTAAATTAACAAATAGCCACTCATCTATTTTACTTTCTTCTCTATTACTACTTTCGTAGTAGCAGTGATAGTAGTGTTCTAAGTTCTTAAATTTAATATCGCACTCACTCACCTGTGCCATAAACCTACTTATTTTATTATTTACTTCATTCCTAGTACTACCTTCAAATAAAAGTTTTAAATTTAAAGGCTTAAAGCCTTTATTTTCTCCTATTACTAAAGGTTTAGATGCATTAAGTAGCCATGTTGCACTTTTAACTATAGGAGAATCAGAAAAACTCTTAGATTGTACTTTTCCACCAAATTCACTTATATTAATGTTGTTAATAATCATTACCTAATCCTCCTACCTTGCCAAGCTAAATTTTGAGACACCGTAGATGTTAACTCTTGGCCATCTAGCATATTATTTATTACTGGCTCTATCTTTAAATTAGAAATTTCTTGTGCAACTGTTTTAGCTATTATTTCAGCCATTTCTTTATAATTAATATTTGTATTTGTAGGTTTTGGAGCTTCTTTAACTACAGTTTTAGCTACTGCATCCATAATTGGATTTTGTGAAGAATAAAAACTAGGACTTAATTCCATAGTGCTAAATTCAGCAGGCATAGCTCTCATATTTTTAATATTAGGAATAGCCCCACCTTGATAATAAGTAGATTCTGGCATTGCCATTCTTCCTCCTGGAATAGCTCCACCACCTACGATAGTTGAATTTTTATTAACATTAACCCAAATAGTTTTAGATTTAGGAAGATTATTTATAGCAGTTGCTACATCGTTAATTTCATTTTTTGTGGTCTTCGCATTACTCTTAATCTCCATGGGCTGTCCATTTATATTTAATATAGCCTTATAAGTTCCATCTGTTTCTTTAGTTACAGACTCTAGAGATCCCACAACTTCATTATTAGAATCCTTTATGTCACTTCCAGAAATTCTAAAATCATTAGTAGTGGCTTCGATTTGAGATTGCATATCTCTTTGAGCATTTTCAAATTCTTTTACCATCTTTTTCGTATCTTTTGCTATTTCTTCATTTAAACCACCCATTTCACCCGAATAGGTATCATATGTTCCTATTATTTTACCTGTAGTGCTATCTACATTTACTAATACATCCCTAAAAGTTTGGTCATTTTCGTTATAGAGTTTATATAAACCAGTCGTTGTAATACCTTCTAATTCTTTATAATAAGAAGAATGAGTACTTAACATTTCAGCACATTTAGCTCCTTGTTTGGTTAGAATTTTACCATTGCTTTCATCTATTCTACCTTCAAGATTAGAATTTTCAGCCGTAACAATTCCTAGGCAATCTGTGAAATATTGTTCCCATGTTGCTATTTCACTTCTTTTAGACTCTTGTAAATTTAATATTTCTTGTTCTGCGGCCGTTCTAGTAGCTTCATCCATAGCATCAAGATTTCCTTGCAACAATTCAATTTGAGTATCATAGATGGCCGCTTTTTGTAAAATTTGTTCATCCGCATAAGCTCTTTGCTGTTGTAGATACTCAGATGCCGATTCTGCATCCATTGTGGCCACTCTATTTTTAAAATCATTTTTTGCAAATATAAGCTCTTCATTTGTAGTAGCTATATTTTGTAACTGTATTTCTCTTATTCTTTGTTCTTTAGCTTGTATATCTGCAATTTCTTGTTCATCAAAACTTCTTCCATCTTCCAAAACTTTTTGTTTAATTGTATTAATATCATTTCTAAGTTGTTCAACTTCTGTTATAGAAGTAGTTGCCACTTTCTCAAAGTGTTGTAATATCAATGTTTCATTTTCTGATAAAGTTCCATCTACTGCAAATAGTTCTTTAAGTCCTTGTTGTTGCTCCTCTTTACGAGAGTTAATAGTTGCTATTGTAGTATCTACTAAAGTATTTACCCTTTCATTTAAAGCCGCACTTTCTTCGGCAGAAAAAACTCCATCTAAATTAATTTCTCTTAAAGCAATACTAAAATCCTGGGAGCCTTTAGTTGCTTCATCTACAGCATTTTTAAATTCATTGCTAAACGAATCGCTTAACTCATCTATCACTAGCCCTTTTTCTTTTAATGCTTTTGTACTTTCAAATGTTTTACCCGTAAATGTAGCTATAACTTTTTCAAATAAGCTCAAATCTTCCTTTGCCCTTATACAACTCGAGTTGGCCAACTCTTGGTTAGTTTTATAAACTGCTACCCCTGTTGCTAATGCTCCAACAGCAGCAGTAATTCCAATCGTAACTGGATTTAAGGATAATAATTCACTTGTAAACTTCGCTAAAGTTCCTGTAACTCCGCCTATTTTAGTACCAGTAGTTCCAAGAGTTTTAACAAATTTACTTAAATCTACTTTACCAAGAGCAGTATTAAAAAGTCCTGTTTCTTTAGAAGCCTCTGCAAATTTACTTATAAATGTACTTGTTTTGCTTGTAACTTTAGAAAATAAGCTTATAGTATCCCCTATTCCTCTACTTAAAGAACCTATTCCTTTTAGTAAAGTTCCACTTGCTACAGACATAAGCCCGAATTTTATAATACTTTTTTGCGTTCCCTCATCTAAACTACCAAACCACTCAATAGCTTTGCTTAAATAGCCTATCAAGTCATTTATATGTGGTAATAAGTGTTCACCTAATTGAATACCTAACCCCTCTAAGGCTGATTTCATTTTTTCAATATTACCTTTAGTATTATCTTTCATAGTTTCAGCCATTGACAATAAAGAGCCATCTGCATTAGATACAGAGTTGTATAAATCACCGTATTCCTCATCAAGCCCACTTAATAACGCCATAAGTGTATCTATTTGAGTTTTACCACCTATCATAGAAGCAAATTGTTGTCTTTGTTCTTCTGTGCATTCACTAAGCCGTTTCTTTAAATCTCTTAAAGTTACAGTAACGCCCCTAAAGTTTCCATCAGTATCGTAAGCACTAACCCCAAGAGCTTCAAGTCCATCTCTAGCCTGTCCACTAACCCCCATAAGGTTTATTAATACAGAGTTAAGAGATGTCCCACTCTCTGCCCCTTTTATCCCTCTATTGGCTAGTATCCCTAAGAGAGTTGCTGACTCTTCTAACGGCGTATTAAGTTCTTTAAAGATACCTCCACAACCAATATAAGCATCCATCATATCAAGTGCCGAGGTGTTGGCTGAAGCTTGAGTCTTTGCAACTATATCCAAGTATCCGGATAAGTCCTCAACTTTTACACCTAAACTTGACATGGAATCTGTCACTAAATCGGAAGTTCGTCCAAGGTCTGCATTAGCTACTTCACTCATTCTAAGCATCGGCTCTAATCCTGTTAACATTTGTTGAGTATCCCAACCAGCTAATGCCATATATTGCAAGGCATTAGCACTATCTGTAGCACTTTTAGAGGTTTTTGCCCCCATTTCCTTAGCCTTTTCAGTTAAAAGCTCAAGATCCTTCCCTGTTGCTCCACTTGTAGCCTGTACCTCACTCATAGCACTTTCAAAGTCTATTGACACTTTAGTTGCATAACCACTTAAAGCCAGTATTGGAGAGCCTAAAGCTACTAGCTTATTCCCTACCTTGTCAGCTCCATCTCCAAAATTCCTAAACCTTTGAGCTGTTTCCTCCATTTTCTCGGACATTTCCTCAAGTTTGTGGGCATAGTCCTGTAAGTGCTTAGTTTGTAAGTTCCCTTGGACCTCTAATAAACTTCTACTTAGTTGTTGTAATTCATTTTCTGTTAAATTTATATTTCTTTCAGCATCTCTTAATTGTTGCTCATACTTATTTAGCTGATTTGTAACTCTTTCTATAGCTTTTTCGTTATCACCTTCGGTATTATTAAGCTCTTCAAGTTCAGCTTTCTTTTTTTCTATCCCTTCTACAGCCTGTTGCATTTGAATCTTATAAGCAGACATTTTAGCTCCTACGGCTTGTAGTTTTTGACTTAAAAGCTCTTGTTGCTTTTGTAAAGAAGCTGTTCCATTTTCATATGTTTTACTAGAATTGGTTGCCGTTTTAAATTCTTTATCTAAATACTTTATTTCTTTATTTAAAGCTGTTATTTGTGCTCTTGCACCCTTATCCTTAACACCAAGGGTGACTAATAAATCTTCACTCAATAGATTCCCCCCCTTAGAAGTCACAGCCTTTAAGGGTTTTAGTTTCACCCTGTACAAAGGTCTGTTCTTTTTTATCTTTAGAATTTCTAGGAGTAAGAGTTTTGTAATGAATATTTATTTGACTAAACAATTTCCTAGGAGTTGACTTCCAAAAATCATCATCACTTTTCTTTAATACGGTTGTATAAATATAGTAAAGATAATCTAAGTCAATATCCTCTTTAACATTACTTACTTTTTTCCAGTCTTAACAGCTCCATTGCTTTGTGGCATAGAACTAGTAACAATCTCAATTACATCCCATGCATGATTTAATAATAAATATAAAACATCCATCTCATAAATTGTTTTGCCTATTGGTTCATTTGACTTTTCTTTTTTTCTAATTGTAGCTCCCATAAAACCTAATGTGATTTCATCATCAAATTGTCCTAATTGAGCTGAACTTTGTAAAAAGCTCTTCCCTGTAAGTTCTTTATATACAGGTATACTTCTCATATCAAAAGTCATTATGTAGTCCTGATCATTTATTTTAAATTCTTTTACTTTTTTAACAAGATTCATTGTTACTCCTCCTAAAAATTAAAAAATATAGAGAGTTTAAAACTCTCTATTTTTTTAAAACTCTCTATTTTATTTCTTCTTTTCTTTTATTTCATAAACTTCTAGAGATGATTCTGAAGTTCCATTTGGCATTTGAACAGTTTTAAAGAAATTCTCTATATCAGTTGGCTTAATTTCCTCATCATCAGAATTAAAACTCATTTCTAAAATACCATTTGGTAATGGTATAGCCTTACCAGTTAAGCTCACACTATCAAAAGAAATAGATTCTCCAACAGTTGTATTTTCTCTACCATCTTTCGCTAGGGTTACATTGTAATAAACAAAATACGTACTAGTTTCATCAGAGTTTGTTTGTTCATACAAAACTGCAAAAGAAGGTTGTGCATCTCCAGTTGTAGTTACTGTTTTCCCTCCTATTCTCTTTTTACCACTTATTAAAGCATCATCTTCTGGTGTAAATTGTGCTAATGTTATAGCTAAATCTATAAAAGCTGGCTTCTTTTTATTTGTGTCAATTTGGTTATCACTATAAGCTGTAGCTTCAGCGTAGCTTTCTGTAGAAGATAATGACTCTAAGCCTACTAATCTTCTAGGGGGTGCATATGTTGGAACTCCAGATGCATCTATTGTTAATTTTGCTATATGTAGATTCCTACATCCTTCAGCTCTTTTCATGTTTATACCTCACTTTTCAAAATTATTTTAAATATTATTGGAGTATTAAAAAAACTACCGAGTTCTATAAACTCAGTAGCTCTAATCTCCTTACATATAAAGCCATGTTTCAAAAAAGAATCCATGACTATTTTTTTACTATTTTCTATATCTTCTACAACTAATATGTTGCATAGTACTGTGTATTCTATTGTATCTATTACGTTATCGGCCTTGCTTTTAGGTAAACTTGTGAAAGAATAAACTACACAAGGTAAAGTGTTATTTCTCCTAGTAATATAGTATCCTGTTAAGCCTGTACCTTCTAAAGCTTCCTTTATTTTATTTAGTATCATGCTTAATCCTCCATAGCACTTTTAATTTCATGCTTTATTTTTAGCTTTATTTTATTTAAAGTTTGCTCCTGTATTCCATTTACAGCCTCGTTAAACCAAAGTTGATGCATATCCATATAGCGGCCATGGAAAATCCCCCCCAAACCTTCATTATGGTATCCATAGTTATGGAAATACAGTCCTTTCCATAAATCAAATTCAGCATTTTCATTTTTAAGACCAACATCTATATAACAGCTCATTTCATAGTTTCTCGGTTCTGCTTGGGCTATATATTGTGCCTCTTTATCGGAGAAATTTGAAGCTTTTTTCTTTATGGCTTCTTCTACATCTGCAGCAACCTCCTGGAGAACTTTTTTACTTTCAATTCTAGAAATTTTATTTAATTTACCCATAAGCTTATCAGCTCCAGTTAATTCTATAGCCATTATTCCACCCTTTCACAAATAAGCAATAAAAATTTCTTTTTATTTTCTATATCTTCATAGTCCTTTATATCATATATTTTGCCATCTACTAAAACTTTAGCTTTATTATCTAGCTCCATATATCTTATAATTACTTCTTTAAGTCTTCTAATGCTATAGCCTAAATTATTATAAGTCTCCTGCCTTCTAAGAGATAAACTTGATCCTGTATATATCTTAGCCCTCTTTGATACTTCATTTATAACTCCTTCACGTGGAATATCATCTTTATCTTTGTATTGGCCAATAATTTGTATTTTCACAGGAGTCTTTAAATCAGAACTTTTTATATGTTTTAATAGCACTTTTAAAACCTCCTATCCATGGTCATCATAGCATCAATTTCTTTGTTGCTTTCTACATAACCATTGTCATACATTTGTTGAACCCTCATTAATACTACATCTGTTAAATATTCCGACTCTTCTAATTGTTCAACTTCCGTATACCCATTAACCACCATAACGTAATTTACTGCATTTTCAAACAAATGTTTTATTTTTAATTTGTCTCTACCTTCAGCATTTAAATATTCATCTAAATACTCTTCTGTAACTTCAGTTAACTTCATAATTTACCTCCTAATTGGCAATTATTTAGTTTTAGATCTTCCTACATCTTTTGTCTTATAATAAGCCATTGTTTCTGTTAAAGCCTTTTTAATATCTAATCTAACATTTGCTTTATAAGCAATAGAATCTTCTATCCATCCAAACTCTGTAGACTTTTGGACTGTTAAAGATTTTCTAGGAGCAACTATAAACCCTTTGCTTAAATCTCCAAAGACTATAGCTTTAGAATCAGTTTCATTTAAATTAGCCATTTCATTTGAAATTATTACAGGGCAGCCCATTAATGTAGAATCCTCTCCAAAAGGCTTACCGTTGTAACCTTCTTTTAAAAGTGGCTTACCGTCTGAGTATTTTAATCCATTCATTAATCTTGCTGTATCATCAGAGAATATCCAAGTACCATTTTTTCTATATTGTTTTGGAACTGCATAATAAATTTTTTCTATTTCATCTATTGTAATAGCTCCTAGTGTTTCTTGTGCTACTTCATGTGATCCATCTGTTTCACTATCTAAAGATATTAATCCTTCTACTCCTTCTTCTGGGTCACCTTTTATCATAAGTTCATCTAAAGTTAAGGCATAGCCCTCTAATATTTGAGCTTTAATATCTCCTACTATGTCATAGCCTGTATCTTGCACACATTCTTCTGAAATAACTACTAAAGTACCATATTTAACTGCTTCCATCTTAATTTGTTCATAGGATGCTTGAGTCTTAGAATATTCTTGTAATTCTTTCATTCTTACGAATTTAGGAAGCTTCTTCTTTTGTACAGGAATTGCGTGAGTTTTACCGTTTAAAGGTTCTTTTCTCATTCTTGCATAAAGTGGAGAGATATATGGCAACTTTTGAATTATGTAGTTTGCAAAAGTCATTTTTGCTATGTTACCTGTAGAAGTTTGTTGACCAGTAGCTCCCCCTACTACAAATTCACCGTCTCTTGCTTCTATTTCAACATCAGAAATATTTAATTCAGTATTAGCTTTTAAGCTTCTAATTTCATTTGCTAAATCAAAGTTTCTATCTTCATTTTGATTTTGGTCATCAGCAGGATTATTTGCTTCATTTGTTTCTGTTTCTAAAGTTAAAAGTCTTTCTTCTCCTTTTATCTCATTTTCAATCGCCTTTAGTTCTGCATCTTTTTCATTAAAAAGTTCAAAATTTCTTTCTTCATTGGCTGCATTCATTTCTTGAATAATAGCCCCTCTTTTTTCTTTTAAGTTTTTAATTCTTAATTGTCTTGGCATACTATGCTCCTCCTAAATTTAATAATCTTAATTTGTTTTTGTTATATAAAAAAAGAACCTCATCATCATTTTGATTGGTTCTTTTCTCAGCATCTTCTTTTGGCAATATTTCTGCTAAATCCATAGACCTAGCATTTGCAATAGTGTTATTATAAGCTCCAGTTGTTACAATACTAACCTCATGTAAGGTTAAGTCTGTAATTGTTCTAGTTCTTATGCCATCTGCATCCTTATCCCACTTGGCTTGGACATTATTAAAACCGAAACTAAACTCTCTTAATACTCCAGCCTTTACAAGCTCATGTATATCCTTAGCAAGTGTAGTTGGTGGCAATTCTGATCTAAGCAATAATTTATTATCTTTTTCTACTAACTCCATTGTTCCAGAAATCATAGAAGCAAGTGGAAGTTCTCTATTGTTATGAAGTGCTAAAAAGAATATATCTCTATTGTTGTCTTTAGCTGACTTAATAGCTCTTTCAAAAACTTTTGGCTCTATTTTTTCTCTAAAAGAACCATATAGAACTTTTGACCATTCTCCAATTTGGTTAACAACACCTTCAATAATCATTTTCCCTTCTTCAGAATCAACGGCTCTAAGCTCATAATTTTCTCTAAATTCCAACTTATTCGTCATCACTTTCACCCCCTTTCGCTGTACCTTCTTCCTTTGGTTCTTCTTTAGGGGCTTTACTATCTTTATGACTTGTTATTGTTCCATCTTCATTTAAAACTCCATAACCTAAATTAATAATAGGTCTATCCAATCCCTCTATACTGTTCCAATTCATTTTTGCTCTTGCTTCATTGGAGAGCATAACCATATCTTTTACAGCCTGACCCCACATCTTTAATTCTTTGTCTGGTGTCATTTTCAAAAGTTCTTGGGTACTGAACTCATAAAAATAACCCTCTAGCTTTTCTTTTTCTGTTAGAAGGTATTTATTAAATGTATTTTGTACCAATATTAAAATAGGTTGTATGGCATTTTTTAAAAATACCAATTGGTTTTCTGATTCATTGGTGTAAGTCATTCCACCTGTTGCAACCCCTAGCATAGAAGGTTGTAACTTTAGTATTCTAGCTATATCTTTAATGGTAAATTCCTTTTGATTTAACAGCTCAAGCTCTGCTGGAGTTAAAGCAACAGTTTTTAATTTCATTCCATCATCTAAAATCAGTACTTTTCCAGCATTTTTTGCTCCACTAAAAAATCTTTTTAAAACCCCCTCTAAACTTTGCCTAGAAGGTTTAGAAAGTATACCATCTTTTTCTACTACAGCCTTAGCAAAAAATCCATTTTGTAAAGTGCTGCTAGTATAATCCTCAAAGCCAGTTGCATGGGAAAGTATTTTAACACCTTCCTCTAAAATTCCTTGCCCTTTTAAGTCATCATTCTTAGGGTTACGAACTAGGTTTAAAACTTGGAATGTATCAACCTTTATGTAATCCCAGTACGTGTAAGAGTTTCTTAATTTCCTCTTGTTTTGTTCTCCATTACTAGAACAAGTAATATCATGGTATGGTATGTGATGTAAATGCTTTATTGTGTTATCAGCATTTCTCTCAATATCTAAATAACCATTGCCATAATAAAGAAAATCGCTTATTAAGGCCTTTTTCATGTTAAAAGCTGTGCTATAAGGACTATTTTCACTATTTAAAAGTACAGTTCTATTATCTAGTACCTTTTCACGCTCTCCATTTTCTAATCTTTTATAAAGATAAACTGGCATAGAAGCTATAGCATCACTTATAAGGTGCACTCCTTGGTTTAAAGCACCAATTTTTTCAGCCATTTCTCTAGTTATAGAAATATCTTTTAAAGCATATTCTATAACATCACTCATTGTTGCCTTTTCTTCAGTTGTAAAGGTCTTTTTCGGCTCATTTTCTTGTAATGGCTTTTTTAATCTATCTAATAAGCCCAATTTATCACCCCACTTTTTATTTAAATTATATTATTTGAATAATCTCGCCCATAAAATTGCTCTTTGTTTTTATAGCAACCTAAAAAAGCAAATATAGTTGCAGCTAAAAGGTCAATTTTTTGCACAGACTTCAATTTATCTAATATTTCATTGTTGAATTTATCCTTTGTAGTAATGGCATTTGAAACACACCAAGTTAAAATAGGGTTGAAATGATTAATTATTTTACCTTTATAAACAAAAGTTCTAAATGTTTTAGTAACTCCCGATAGCATTCTCATGCCTTGGAAAATTTGAACCGTTGGAATACCATCTAATTTGCACCATTCCATTATTTCATCAGAGTTATAGGGGTCATAGCATATCATTGCTATAGGTGTTTTACTTAACTCACTATCTCTTTTAATCCATTCATAGATATAGTCATTATCAATTACTTCACCGTCTATTAAATCTATATACCCTTCATCTGCATAAAGCCTATATTTCATGTCATCTCTAGCCTCTAGCTCCTCAATTCTTGCTCTTGGTAAAAATGCATGAGCTTTTACTTCGTAAGTATCTGTTTCCTCGCAATAAGTTACTTTAGATACAGCACATAAATCCGTATTAATAGATAAATCCAGTCCGTAAAAAGCATATTTTCCTCTAGTATCTATAGCTGGGTATGTGTTTCTTTCCCAAGCTGGTAAACTAATGTATTTGTCTAAGCTACTAGCAGATAAAATTAAATTCATTCTTTTAATTTTAAAGTCTCTAGTTAATGCCAAATTACCTATAGATTTTTTAAAACTTTCTTGTAAATCCTCCATGAGTATTGGTGAATAAGGTATAAGTGGATTGGCCTTTTCCCACATTGCTGGATTGCTATATTCCTCTTCACTATCAAGTTGATATATAACACCCCAATGCCTTTCATTGTCTAACTCTCCAGAATTAACTTTTTTCGTGTATTCCATTTCGTCATATGCCCAGTTACCTATCATCTTTACATCGTAGCTTGTACTTATACTAACAATTAAAGGTGATAATCTTGCTCCTGTACCTGAAGCAATAGAACTTCTTACCCCTTCTGGTACAACAAAAGCCTCGTCAATAATTCCAACGCTTGGAGAAATACCATCAAGGGTTTTTTCTTCACTTGCAAGGGGTATAAAAGTAGACTCATTTTTAATGAGCCTTATTTCATTTCTATTTAATTTAAACTTTTTGGCTAACCTAGGATTAGAAGCAATTAATCTCCTGCATTGTTTAAAACTTATTTTAGCTTGATCTTTCTTGCTGGCTACACTTACCACTTCTGCTTCTTCCTCATCATTCATACTAAATATTGATATTAGTGCCATATCAAAACTTTTAGCATTTTTTCTAGCTTTCATAATCATGCTTGTTCTAAATCTTCTCTTTTTAGGATTATCTTTAAATCTCCAAGCATATAAATTATCGAATACAAAGGCCTGTGGTGGTGCTAACTCTACTGGTTCTTTGGCTCTTGCCCCGCTTGTAAAGTTTAGGCAACTAGCCCCATTTTCTAACCTAGAAGCAACCTCTAAATCAAAGTAAAATGGATAGTCTGGATTTTCTGCTGCTTCAATGTCTTTTAAAAATCTTGCACAAGCATTAATACAATCCTTACAAGCTACAATATTTCCCTCTACAACATTCCATGCATACCAATAACTTTTTGTTTCCTCTATAGATTTATAGTTAACCAAAGAGTTTATCCTCCTTGGATTCACCTTCCTGCTTTTCTATTTTCATTATTGAAAGTTTTGCTCTTGATGATGGAGAAAGTCCAAGTTGTAAGCAACCAGTGTGAAAAATAGCTTGATAATCCTTTTCGATTTGAATGCTAGGATTTTTCTTCATTGCCTTAATATCACCATTTTCATTGTAGGTTGTAATTACAGCTCCAAACTCTTCTATATGTTTTCTAGCTTCATTCATCCTATGAATTGCATTAGCTGTTGTTATGAGTAATTCTATATCTAGATCACTTAAAATATCAGCTTCTTTTAACTGATTTACTAGCTCTTTATATATTTTTGCAACTGGTAAAGGTAAGTTTTTTGGAACCTTATAAACTTTTTTCGCATTACCTTTTAATCTTTTTTCATTCTCGCTTCTAGTTGATTTTTCTTCTTTCGTGAGGTTTTTAGAAATTAAAGAAACTGGTTTCGGTGCTCTCAATTTAATCTCCCCCTTTCAAAAAAGTTCATTAGGGAATTTTTGTCCTAATTGTCTAGGGCTTTTTTACTGTTAGGGTAGCTCCTAAAAAAAACATATACCCCCCTACCTTTTTCCTTCCTCTAAATACTCTATAAGTCTATCTCTGTCCATGCCTTCAATAGCTTTATGACATTGTTCACATACAAATACCAAATTGTCTACATCATAGTGAGTAGTATTATCGCCTTTTAATACTTTAATGATGTGGTGTGCTTGTTGGCCTAGCTTTCTATGGCCGAAGTGATAACATACTTCACACAGTCCATTAGCTCTACGCCTGCATTCAGTCCTAGCCTTCTTATATCTATTGTCATTATAAATTTTATCTGCTTCTCTTTTTCTATTGGATATTCCATAAGTATTTATATAGTTTATCCTTTCCTTTTTAAAGCACTCATTACATAACGCTGTCTTTCTCTGTAAGGGTATTAGCTTCTTGCATCTGCTACATAGCTTATATTGTGTAGTTACTTTATTACTCCTCATGCATTACACCACCCCCTTATTTGATTGAATAATATACTACTAAAGCTTTATGTATAAAGCAAAAGCACCTAGCTTTTACACTAGATGCTTTACAAATATCATTATAGGAGGACTTGTCCATGTTCATAGAAGTCACACTCAATGCATAATCTCTACATACTCATTATTGCATATATTGTCTATATAATTATTCATATTTTATTCCTTTTTTATTCCACCTTTTAAATTTATATTTCAATTCTAATCGCTTTGACCAATCTTCTTTAATTGGTTTTATATGATGAACTGTATTGTATGGAGTTATGGTGTTCTTATCTAAGCAATCTTTACATAGTGCATGATCTCTTGCTATTACTACTTGCCTTACCCTGCTCCACTCTTTACTTTTATAGAACTTATTATATTTACTATCTCTTTCATAAGTAGTTTTTTTGTAATATCTTATATTTTGTTTACGTTCCTCTTCTGATTTCACTTCACATTTAGGACACTTCTTCACGTTGTAAGGTATTACCTTGCCACATCTGCATATCTTCTTTAACATACTTTATTCTTTTCCTTTGCCTTATCTAATTCTCTACTTACTCATTTTAAGCATAATAAAAGCACTTAACATTTCTGCTAAGCGCCTCTTGAAAAAAGGTATTGAGAATTTATGAGAAGTTATATGATCAATAACCGATAGGAGATAGTAGGAATCGAACCTACTTCTATAGATTAAAATTCTATTGTTTTACCATTAATAATAAACTATATCCCCACGCTACACCTAGATTTAATTCTAAGTGCTTTAACATAAATAAATTAAGGAGGTTCTTGTATATCCAGCTAGCAAAACCAATATTTCTTGACCCAATACTATATTACAATATTTAAAGTGTCATTTGGTGTCACATTTTAATTTATTTATATAACCTCTATGTTTGTTTCTTATAGCTGTTATGCCATAATTCATATTATCGGCTATCTCTTTCCAAGTTAACCCATCAATATACTTATAAATAAATATTTGTCTTACCTCTGAATTTTCTATACTATAAATGAATTCTATTAACCTATCTTTTTCTTCTACTAACTCATTCATTTTATTTACTATTCTTCTATTCATTTTTGCTACTTTTGTTTTGTAACCCTCTAAGTCATAACCCTCAATATGCACTTTATGGACAGTATACGGAAATTCTGAAGTAGAACCATTAACTGAATCTCTAACAAATTCAGGCTCTATTTTTTCAAGTTGTCTTTTAAGTAAATCTATTTCTATTAATAACCTTCTATATCTCTTTAAGTTTTCTTTAGTCATAATTTCACCTCTTCTGTTTACCATGTATTATGTCTGCTACTTTCATTGCACCCTCTAATATTCCTTTAAGATCTGTGAAATTAACATCTTTACCTTTTTCTTTTTTAATATCAACAGCATCCATAGTTATTTTAATTACTGTATGAAATTTTTCATGTCCTAAAGCGCCATACATTTTTGCAATGCCTTGAACTATTTTGTCTTTATATTCTTTTTTGAATATTTCATCTAAATTGCTATTATCTTTAGATCCAATCATATTACATTTCCCCCTATGAACACTTAAAATCCTCTTTTGCCTTTAGCCATGTTGATTTTGCTGATGTGTGAATATATTTCAAGTATGAGCATATTTCTTCAAGTCTTTCTTTTAATGCTACTCCTTGCCCTCTTTTTAAATCTTTCTTTGTATAATACTTAATATTTGACCATCTATGATAAGCTTGTATAGCATCTTTTTGCAATTTAAATGCTCCTGCTATATCCTCTTCTACTAAATTATCATTTCTTCTATATATATCATTTAATATCTTTATCTCTTCTGGATATACTTTTTCTAAATCCATAACTTTCTCCTTATTCTTTTTTTATCCGTATTTAACCAATCATTATCTAGATAATAAAAACCATATACAACTCCAGTAATTAATAATATCCAAGCAACCCAAAATAAAAACAGTAATCCAAATCCCTCTTGTAAATACTTATATGTTTCTTCTATACTCATATTTTCATAGAGTTTAATATCATTTCCTATATTATTATTTTGTAATGTCGTGAATATAGTTCCTGTAGCTTTAATTGGACTTCCATAATATTTATATCTAATATGAGACGATTCTTTTATTGTATCTATATGCCTACTATCAAGGCTTAGGAATTGAGCATAATCAAACTCAACTCCTAAAAATTTTACCTTTTTAGATTTTAGGCTTTCACTATATACCTCATCCCAAGTCCAATATGTTTCTGTTCTAGTTTTAGTTTCCCCTTCAGAATTTGTGTATGTAACAGTTCTTGTATGCATTGTATATTCTTCTTTCACTTTTTCTATGTAAGAATATTCTCCCCCAATTTCTTGATAGGTTACTGGATCTAATACTTCTATCTCTCCATATACAAATGCATTACCAATGCTTGTCCTCATTCCATATTTAAATAATTCTTCATCTTCTACCTTTATAGCCTTATTATATTTCTCGTTTGAATCCATAATTTTTTCTGAAATATTACCCTGTATAATTACTCCAATTATAAGCATTACTGCTACTATTGATATACTAGCTATAATTTCCCTTTTTGTTATCTCCATACTTTTACTCCTCAAATAAATTTTGTGGTGCATCAACTGGAGCATTATAATTTAAATAATCATACTCTATATATTCATATCCTAGTAAACTTAAAAATTGCTTATTAGGGAACCTCTTCACATATCTGTTGTATTCTTTAATTTGTTTATTATAATTGCTTCTATATTGAGCTATCATATTTTCTGTAATACTTAATTCATTCATTAATTCTTTATAGTTATCACTAGACTTTAATTCTGGATATGCTTCTGCAGCTGCATTAATCATCGTTGTTACATTTTCTATATCATTACTTTTTGAACTTCTAGCGTCAACTATTTCTTTTAATGTATCAGCTTCATGTTTATCATATTGTTTTACTGTATCTACTAAGTTATAAACAAGATCTACCCTTCTTTTCTCTTGCACCTTTATATCTGAATCTGCAACTTTTATTTGTTCTTCTAGCCCAATAGCCTTATTTTGTACTCCATTTACCATAAATATTGATAATAAACCTATTAATATTAATCCTGCTACTGAAATAAATATCATTTTAAATTTTCCCATTTTAATTATTCCTCATTTCTTTCTTTATTTTATCTTCCATATTTAGCTTTTCTTTTAGCAAATAACTTCTTTCTATTTAAAACTCTCTTTTGGTATTTTTTATATTTAATAAGCTTGTCTTTATGTTCTGTAATCTTTATCCATAATCTTTTAAGCCACTTCCACACTTCCTCTGCAACCTTTTTAAATGCTTGTACTAACTCTATTAACGCTTCTTCCATTTATATTTTCCTCCTACTCTCAATA
>OCHO01001142.1_pt1 | contig 17893 bp, 16 predicted proteins | sample 1538441 | NCBI WGS metagenome assembly OCHO01 (sample SAMN04571691, study PRJEB22368) | human gut metagenome | biome: human gut; material: stool | host: Homo sapiens | place: Luxembourg | collected 2012-06-29
TTCGAGAACCACCGCCCGCTGTACAACTGGGTCATCGAGAACATCTTCGGCACCGCCTTCCCCAAGCAGCGCGAGTTCGCCCGCCTGAACATGACAAACACCGTCATGAGCAAGCGCTACCTGCGTGAACTGGTGGAGATGGGCATCGTGGACGGCTGGGATGATCCCCGCATGCCCACCCTGTGCGGCCTGCGCCGCCGCGGCTACACCCCCACCTCCATTTTCACCTTTGTGCGGGAGGCCGGCATCTCCAAGTCCGACAACCTGATCGACATGCGCCAGCTGGAGGCCTGCATCCGCAGCGAGCTGGACCTGACCGCCCAGCGCCGCATCGCCGTGCTGGAGCCCGTGAAGCTGATCGTGGACAATTACCCGGCCGACAAGACCGAGTACTTCGACGTGGCCAACAACCCCAACCGCGAAGCAAACGACACCACCACCCGCAAGGTGGCCTTTACCAAAGAGCTCTGGATCGAGAGCGAGGACTTTGCCGAGGTCCCGCCCCCGAAGTTCAAGCGCCTGACCGTGGGCGGCGAAGTCCGCCTGATGGGTGCCTACATCGTCAAGTGCGAGAGCGTGGAGAAGAACGCCGACGGCAGCATTGCCGCCATCCACTGCACCGCCGACCTCGAGACCGGCAATGGCAACCCCGCCGACGGCCGCAAGGTGAAGGGCACCATCCACTGGGTGAGCGCCGCGCACTGCGTGGATGCCGAGGTGCGCCTGTACGACAAGCTGTTCACCGAGGCCAACATGAACGCCATCCCGGACGGCAGCGACTACAAGGACTACCTGAACCCGGAGAGCGTCGTTGTGCGCAAGGGCTGCAAGCTGGAAGAAAGCCTGAAGGATGCAAAGCCCGGCGAGAAGTTCCAGTTCGTGCGCACCGGCTTCTTCACCCCGGACTCCAAGAACCCGGGCGTCTACAACCGTGTGGTGACCCTGCGCGACAGCTTCAAGCCCGCGAAGTAAGCAGTTTTTTGAAAAGGAGCCGTTGAGTTCATGAAACGCAGACTGACAAGAAATGCGATCCTGATGGCCATTGTGACCCTCATTATGGGCATCGGCCTGAGTTTGTATATCGCCAGCACCGGCACGGTGCCCGCAGCGGACAACGCCGCCAGCTACACCGACGGCACCTACACTGCCAGCGCCCATGGCTGCCTGAGCGATGTGGCCGTCACCGTGACCATCACCGGCGGCAAGGTGACGGATGTGGACATCGACGCTTCCGGCGAGACGCCGGAGCTGGGCGGCAACGCGGCGGCAGCGCTGGCAGAGCAGCTGACGGAGGCTGGTACCACCAGCGGCGTGGACGCCGTGGCAGGGGCCACCATGACCAGCGATGCTGTCTTTACCGCCATGGACGACTGCCTGAGCCAGGCACAGTAAGCGCACAAAAATCCCTTCGGGCCTTTTCCCGGAGGGATTTTTCTGTTGTGCCGGACGGTGTCATCTGCTAAAATAGAAGCTGGAAAGTTTATTCACGCTGAACCAAAGGAGAGGGAACATTATGGGCGCATTGACCGGACTGGAACCGGCATCGGTTTTTCACTATTTTGAGGCGATCTGCGGCATCCCGCACACCTCCCACCACGAGAAGGCCCTGAGCGACTACTGCAAAAATTTTGCGAAGGAGCACGGCCTTGCCTGCCGTCAGGATGAAATGGGCAACCTGCTCATCAAAGCCCCGGCCACCCCGGGCTACGAGAACGAGCCTGCCCTGATCTTGCAGGGCCATCTGGACATGGTGGGTGACAAGACCGCCGACTGCAAGCTGGACCTCGAAAAGGACGCCATCCGCCCCGTGGTGGACGGCGGCTATGTGCGCGCCGAGGGCACCACGCTGGGCGGCGACGACGGCATTGCCGTGGCCTATGCGCTGGCTGTGCTGGACGCCGACGACATCCCCCACCCGGCGCTGGAAGTGGTGCTGACCGTCTGCGAGGAAGTGGGCCTGCTGGGCGCTTCCGCCATGGACTTTTCTGACCTCGCGGGCCGCCTGCTCATCAACATCGACTCGGAGGAGGAGGGCGTGCTGACTGCAGGCTGCGCCGGCGGCCGCCGCATCGAGTGCCACTTGCCCGCTGCCCGGGCGGCCGTGACCGGCACTGCTGTGAAGGCGGATATCGTGGGCCTTGTGGGCGGCCACTCCGGCACCGAGATCCACAAGGGCCGGGCCAACGCCATCGCCCTGCTGGGCCGCTGGCTGACCCTGCTGGAAGACCACGGCGTGCAGTACGTTGTGCTGGCTCTCTCCGGCGGTGCGAAGGAGAACGTCATCCCGAAGGAGAGCAGCGTCACGCTGGTGCTGCCCGCAGGCATCACCGAAGCCGTGCATGCCGCCGCGGCCGACTTTGCGGCCCAGATGCAGGCCGAATACGGCACGGCAGACCCCGCCATCCGCCTGCAGCTCACCGAACAGGGCTGCAGCGAGTACAGCGCGCTGGATGCCGATTCCACCCAGCGGCTGCGCAAGGCCCTGCTGCTGATGCCCTGGGGCGTGCAGGCCATGAGCATGGACGTGCCGGGCCTTGTGGAGACCTCGCTGAATCTGGGCGTGGCGGAGCTGGGCGACGCCGAAGCCATTCTGCGCTTCTCCGTGCGCAGCTCGGTGCCCTCGGCCAAGGAACTGCTGGCCCGCAAGGTACAGACCCTGACCGAGCTGCTGGGCGGCAGCGTGCGGTTCCACGGCGATTACCCGGCCTGGACCTACGCCCGCGAGAGCGCCCTGCGGGACCGCTGCGTGGCTGTGTACGAAGCGCAGTACGGCGCAAAGCCGCAGATCGTGGCGCTGCACGCAGGCCTCGAGTGCGGCATCCTCTCGGGCAAGATCGACGGGCTGGACTGCATCTCCTTCGGCCCGAACCTGCTCAACGTCCACACCCCCAACGAGCGCGCCGACATCGCTTCGGTGGCCCGGGTGTGGGAGTACCTGAAGGCGATTCTGGCGTATAAAGAGTAATAGCAACAAAAAGAAGGGCTGCCGCAGCAGCCCTTCTTTTTGTTGCTTAGATATAACGGATCTTGCCCGGCTCAATGCCCTTGATGCCGAGACCCGGCTCGTCGGAGACGGTGATGTCCTTTTCGTTGAACACGGCACCGCCGAGGATGGGGTCCTCGCTGCACAGCACGGGGCCGTCCAGGTCCACGCGGGTGATGATCTGCTTGGCGCAGGCCAGATGCACGGCCGCGTTCACGCTGATCTTGGCTTCCAGCATGCAGCCGATCATGCACTCCACGCCGTAGACTTCGGCAGCGGATGCGATCTTGAGGGCGTTGTACAGGCCGCCGCACTTCATCAGCTTGATGTTCACGAGGTCGGCTGCGCCCATCTGCATGATGGTCAGGGCGTCCTGCGGGGAGAACACGCTCTCGTCGGCCAGCACCGGCACATAGGAGCGCTCGGTGACGTACTTCAGGCCGTCGAAGTCGTGGGCCTTGACCGGCTGCTCCACGAACTCGATGTCCAGGCCCTTCTCCTGCATCCCGTTCAGGATGCGCACGGCTTCCTTCGGGGTCCAGCCCTGATTCGCGTCGATGCGGATGCAGGTCTCCTTGGGCACGGCGGCGCGGATGGCGCTCAGGCGGGCGATGTCCTTTTCCGGCTCCTTGCCCACCTTGACCTTCAGGCAGTCGTAGCCGCGGTCGATGGCGTTCAGGGCGTCGCGCACCATCTCCTCGGGGTCGTTCACGCTGATGGTGATGTCGGTGACGATGGACTTCTTCGCGCCGCCCATCAGCTTGTAGACCGGGATCTTATACAGCTGGCCATACAGGTCCCACAGGGCCATATCCACGGCAGCCTTGGCGCTGGTGTTCTTCTGGATGCAGCCGTTCAGCGCGATCATCAGGTCTTCGAACTCATCCACGTCGCGGCCGACGATGGTCTTGGCGATGTGGTCGCGGATGGCACCGATGATAGCACCGGTGGTGTCGCCGGTGATAACGCCGGTGGGAGGTGCCTCACCGTAGCCCACCGCACCGGTGTCGGTGTGGATCTCAACGATCACATCCTCCACGCTGCTGACCGAACGCAGGGCCGTTTTGAACGGCACACGCAGCGGCACCGAGATCAGGCCGAGACGCACTTCTGTGATTTTCATAGAAAACCTACCCCTTTCGATAAAAAATATTGCCAAATTATGAAATCCATGGTAACATTGTATACGAAGTTGTCAATCTTGTAAAGACAATTGTCCGCAATTTCACACAAAAGAAAGGGGATCGGGTCCATGATCACAAACGGTTTCACCTACATCGCGGTGCTGGTGTTCATTGCCGCACTGCTGGTGTGGCTGCAGCGCTACACAAAGTCGAAGTTTTTTGACTATGCGCCGCCCATCGTTCTGCTCTACCTCATCACCATGATCCTGTGCACGCTGGGTGCATGGGACATGGAAGCCACCAAACCTGCTTATTCGGTGCTGAAGAACAATCTGCTTTACACCATGATCTTCCTGATGCTGCTGCGCTGCGACATCCGCAAGATCATCAAGCTGGGCCCCAAGATGCTGGGCGGCTTCTTTGCCGCTTCCTTCTCCATCGCGGTGGGCTTCATTGCCACCTTCGCCATCATGAAGGGCTTCCTGGGCTCTGAGGCCTGGAAGGCGCTGGGCGCTCTGTGCGGCAGCTGGATGGGCGGCTCCGGCAACATGATCGCCGTGCAGGCTGCGCTGGACATCGGCGAAGCTGACATGGCCTACGCACTGGTGGTGGACTCCATCGACTACTCCATCTGGGTCATGTTCCTGCTGTGGGCCATCAATCTGGCTCCCAAGTTCAACAAGTGGGTCAAGGCCGACACCACCACGCTGGATGAAGTGTCCCGCCGTCTGGAAGAGGACGCAAAGGGCAACGAGGATAAGGCCAGCTTTGTCAACCTGATCTTCCTGCTGGGTCTGGCTCTGGTGATCTCCGCCTTCGGTCAGGATATCGGCGCAGCCCTGAACGGCGCAATGCCCTTCCTGGACAAGGCCACCTGGACCGTCCTGCTCATCACGTTGTCCGGCCTGATCGGCGCTGTCACCCCCGTGGGCCGCATGGCAGGCAGCACCGAGCTGTCCAACCTGCTGCTGTACTCCGTGGTGGCATTGCTTGCCTCCCGCGCAAGCTTCCTGGAGCTGACCGATGCACCCGCATGGATCCTGGCTGGCTTTATGATCCTGGCCATCCACGGCATCATTCTGGTGCTGCTGGCAAAGATCTTCCATCTGGATATGTTCACCTGCGGCGTGGCATCTCTGGCAAACATCGGCGGTTCCGCATCTGCTCCCATTCTGGCCGGTGCCTACAGCGGCGCTCTGGTGCCTGTTGGCGTTCTGATGGCTCTGATGGGCTACGTCATTGGCACGGCAGGCGGCCTGATCACCGCAAATATCATGTCTCTGCTGGCATAAGCGTTCCCGCAACCAATACTGCAAAAAAGACCGGACACCGCAGGGTGCCCGGTCTTTTGCTGTCGATAGGGGGTCAGGCCTTGTGCACGGCCAGGGTGCCGAAGCCGGTCTCCTCGAAATGGCTGCTGTAGAATTCCTTCATCAGCCGGATGAGAGAGACGGTGTCCTTGGCACCGGCGGTCTCGTAACAGGAGTGCATGGCCAGCTGGGGCAGGCCGATGTCCACGCAGTTCATGGACACCTGCGCCATGGCCAGGTTGCCCAGGGTGCTGCCGCCCGCCTTATCGGAACGGTTGGCGAAGTACTGCAGGGGCACCCCGGCGCGGGCGGCCAGCTCCTTGGCCACGGCCATGCTCATGCCGTCGCTGGTGTACTTCTGGCCCGCATGGACCTTGACCACAACGCCCTCGTTCATGTAGGTGCAGTTGTTGGCGTCGGTGTGCTCCGGGTGGTTCGGGTGCACGGCGTGGGCGTTGTCGGCGCTGAACATGAAGCTGGATGCCACCGCGCGGTGGAAGTCCTCGTCGCTGGGGCAGACGTTCTGCGCGATGCGGTGCAGCACGTCGTACAGGAAGGTGGAAGCCGCACCCTGCTTGGTGCCGGAGCCCACTTCCTCGTTATCAAAGAAGGCGGCCACGTTGATGGACTCGGCGCTGCGGCCCTGCAGCAGGCCCTTCAGGATGCCGAACACGCACTGCTGGTCATCCAGACGGCCGGAGGAGATGAACTCCTCGTTGCAGCCCCAGACGGTGGCCTTCTCGCGGATGCAGAGGAACAGGTCGCTGCCCAGGATCTGGTCTTCGGCCACGTTCAGCTCGGCGGCGATGAGCTTTTTCAGCACGCCTTCCTCGGCGGCACCGCCCAGCAGGGGCAGCATGTCGATCTGCTTGTTGAAGGAGGCCTTGTCGTTCACCTCACGGTTCATGTGGATGGCCACGCTTGGGATGAGCAGCAGGTCGCGGTCCAGTGCCACCAGACGGGAGGTGATGGCGTCGCCGTCCTTCACCAGCACGCGGCCGGCCACGGACAGCGGGCGGTCCAGCCAGGTGGAGCAGATCATGCCGCCGTAGCCCTCGGTATTCAGGCGGGTGTACTTCTGGCCCATGTGAAGTTCTGCGTTCTCCTTGATGCGGAAGCAGGGGGAATCCGTGTGGGCAGCGGCCACGTTGAAGCTGTAGCGCTCCAGCCGGGTGCCCATGCGGAAGGCGATGATGCTGGAGCCGTTGCGGCAGACGAAATAGTTCCTGCCGGGCTCCAGCTGCCACTTGCCGCTTTCCAGCAGCTCGGAGAAGCCCGCCTTCAGCAGGATCTCCCGGACGGATGCGGTGGTGTGGTAGGCGGTGGGGTTGCCGTCGATGAAGGAAAGCAGCTCCCTGACTTCGGTCTCGATCATAAATGTGAACCTCCGATCGGTGATCTCAGAAAAGGCCGGTCGAAATCAGAAGATTTGACCGGCCCGTTCAAGTACTTTTGATTGATCTTATTTTACTTCTGCTGCTCGCGCTTTGCAATAGCCGGCAGGATGAAGCCCAGAACCGTCAGCACCACGGGGGTGATGACGTTCAGCGCAAAGGTGAAGGGGTCTTTGTCGTACATGCCCATCACGCAGCAGATGGCCGTGACGGCAAAGCACCAGACGCCGAAGAACTTGGCGACCTTCTGGTTCTTCACGAAGCGGTACTCGGCGGGGATGGTGTCATAGGCGTTGCGCAGGGCAACGTAGGCCACGAACACCCACAGGTAACGCATGGGCATACAGACAGAGTTCAGCTTGGTCAGCTGGCGCAGCACGGCGGCAGCGCCGGGCACGAAGGACTGCACCAGAATGATGGAACCGGACAGCACAGCCACCATCTTGATGCCGTTGCTGTGCACGCCGTGGGCGTTGACCTTGTGCAGGCCCTGCGGGATGAACTGCTGGGTGTGCTCGTTGTCCAGCAGCATACGCAGCGGGGCGTCGATGCTGAGGATCAGCACGGCGAACTGGCTGATGACATTGCACAGAGCGTAGATGATCATGAACAGGTCGCCGACGTGGTAATACTGGCCCAGCTTCTGGAAGGCCCAGTAGGAACTGTTGGCGGCGTAGGCGTTGAAGCTCTCGGTGCTTTCATTGATGACAGCGGGGTCGAACATGCGGCTCATGGCCAGCGTGCCCAGAACGGCGCAGACCACCACCATGCCGGCCAGTGCGATCATGCCCTTGGGGAAGCCCTTGCTGGGGTTCTCGACCTTGTTGACGTAGGGGGAAATTTTCTCGCAGCCGCCCACAGCGAACACCAGAATGGACAGGGAGGTAAAGTAGGTGACGTTGAAGTTCGGGATGAGGCTGCTGAAGCTCAGGTTCGCGTGCACATACTCGGCGGTGGGGTTGATGGCCGGGGCGGCAAACATCATCACGATGTACAGCAGCGACATGATAAAGGTGCAGGTGCCGGCGGCGGTGAGCAGCTTTTTCAGCGGGTTCAGGCCGAGGCTGGCGATGTAGCAGCCCAGCAGCAGGATGCCGAAGGTGGCCAGCTGGATGTACAGGGTGGGGAAGGAGTCGTAGGTCTCCGCGTTGCGGAAGACGGCCCAGCTCAGCGCCTTGAGGAAGCCGCTGCCCTTGCTGGCGATGTAGGTGATGTGGCAGGCCCAGTAGGTCCAGCCGGCGTAGTAAGCAAGCTTTGCGTTGGTGGTCTGGTGCAGCCAGGAGCTGACGCCGCCGCCCTCGTTTTTGAAGGCAGAGCCCAGCTCACCCACCATCAGGGCATAGGGGATGAAGTAGAGCGCGAACATCAGGATCCAGCTGAAGATGACCTGCGGGCCGTTGAAGTAGACAAAGCCGTTGGTGATGTTGCCAAAGCCCCACACGGTGGAAAAGGCCATGAACGCAAGGACCGGCCAGCTGATCTTGGTGGTTTCGGCTGCTTTTTGGGTAGATGTTGACATGCGGATAATCCTCTCTTTCTTTTCCGGCTGCTGCAAAAGAGGGCCGGAAGTCCTCCGCCAAAAGCGATGCGTCTGGCCAAAGAACGACAGATTTCGATCGTTTACCGGTATAGTATAGCACAATTGTAGATTGTAGACAATCTGCAATTTAAATAAAATAACCGCCCAGTATTTAGGCGGTTGTCTGAATTTCAGGGCCGGTGCCGCGCCGGGCTCAGCGGGCGGCGGTGCTCTTTTCCGCTTCACGGAGTGCTTCCAGCGGCTTCATGTAGTGGTCGTAGACGGCCTGACAGGCGGCCTCGGTGTCGCGGGAGGCAAGGGCATGGTAAAGCTCGGTGTGGATCACGTTCTGCCGCACCGCCAGATCGCCGTGGTAAGGGCCGCTTTTCACCCCGGCAATGAGACTGCCGTAGTTCAGGTCATCCCAGAATTTCAGCAGCCGGGGCAGTCCGGCCCGCTGCACGATGATGCGGTGGAAGCGGTTGTCGTTCTCCACGATGGCCAGAAGGTCCCCGGAGGGAACTTGCAGCATCTCGTCCAGAAGGCCGCGCATGGCGGCAAGGTCTTCCGCCGGGAACTGGCAGTCGAACTGCCGCAGGGCGGTCATTTCCAGATTGGCCCGCAGCAGATAAATTTCGTAGGCGTCCTCAATGGTGATCTTTTTGACCGAGCAGCCCACATTGCGGGAATACTCGATCAGGCCCTCCTGTTCCAGCTGGCGCAGTGCTTCCCGGATGGGCGCGCGGCTGGAGCCGAACTCCTCGGCCAGCTTTTGTTCGGTGAGCTTGCAGCCGGGCTGCAGCCCGCCGGTCAATATTTTTTCCCGGATGGCGGAGGTGATGCTTTCCCGCAGCGTGTGAAAGGTGAATTCGCTCATGATAATGTTCCCCTCTAAAAATTTCCCATACCATAGAATACCATGAAATACGGGAAAAGAAAAGCGAAAATCTTTTCAGAGCAGCGGGGCTTTGTGTTCCTGCGTTCAACTCTGGCGGGAGCGAAACGGTACCCCGGCGGTCACACCAGCGCTTCCCAGAGGGTGCGGGTGCGGCTGTTGGGGCTGGCAATGCCGTGGGCCCCGCTCAGGGCATCGCCCACCGCAAACACAGCGGCTTCGCTGCCGTCCTTGGCGGAAAGCATCCACGCAGCGCCCAGACCGTTGGGTTCCGGGTCCACCAAGCGGTGCAGTTCGCCGCCGCGCAGCAGGGCACCGTGCTTGCGGTACCACGCCACATAGGGGCGCAGGGCGGCCAGTTCTTCCTCGGTGTACTTTGTCAGGTCCAGCTCAAAGCCGAAGGTGCCGGTCAGGGCCGCTGCCATGCGGGCTTCCGGGGTGGAGATGTGGCCGGTGCAGTGGTTCGGCACCGTGGAGAAGTGGGCCCCCATCACGCAGCCGGGGTAGAACAGGCTGGTGCCGTACTGGATGACCAGGCGGCTGCGGGCGTCGGTGTTGTCGCTGCACCAAATTTGGGGGCTGTAGTAGAGCATGCCGCAGTCAAAGCGGGCACCGCCGCCCGCGCAGTTTTCCAGCAGCAGGCCGGGGTACTTTTCGGTCAGGCGGCGCTGCAGCTCGTATACGCCCATTACATAGCGGTGGTACACTTCACCCTGCCGTTTGGCCGGGAGCTTTGCGTTATAGACATGCGCCAGCGAGCGGTTCATGTCCCACTTGAGGTACTTGAGCGGGCAGCTTTCCAGAATGGTGTCCAGCTGCTGCCAGATGCCGTCCACTACCTCCGGGCGGCTGAAGTCCAGCGTGTACTGCTGGCGGATCTCCAGCGGTGTGCGGCCCGGGATGGCAAAGGCCCAGTCGGGGTGGGCACGGTAGAGGTCGGAGTTTGGGCTGATGGCTTCCGGCTCCACCCACAGGCCCATCTCGAGGCCCAGCAGGTTGAGCTTTTTGCACAGGCCGGGCAGGCCGTCCGGCAGTTTGCGGGTGTCGGCCACCCAGTCGCCCAAGCTGGACGAAGTATCGTTGCGGCCCTTGAACCAGCCGTCGTCCAGCACGAACAGGTCGATGTCTGCCTATTTGGCGGCCTGCGCCAGCTCCAGCAGCTTCTTTTCGTCAAAATCAAAGTAGCAGGCTTCCCAGCTGTTGATGAGCACTGGGCGCGGGGCCGTCATGTCCTGCCAGCGCGGCGGCAACAGCCGGGTGCGGATGGCGTTGTGGAAGCGGCGGCTCATTTCGCCCAGACCCTGATCGGAGTAGACCATAGCGGCTTCCGGTGCGGTGAAGCTCTCGCCGGGGGCCAGTGTCCAGTGGAAGTGATACGGGTGGATGCCCATGACCAGCCGTTCACCGGCGTCAGCACGTTCTACCTCAATGAGGTAGTTGCCGCTGTAGACGAAGGCAAAGCCCCAGGCTTCGCCGGTGGTCTCGGTGGTGTCGGCATGGCACAGGGCCACGGCCGGGTTATGGGCATGGCCCGGGATGCCCCGCATGCTGCCGATGCTCTGGATGCCGCACCGCAGAGGTGCACGCTCCGGGGTACGCTCTGCCGCCCATGTGCCGTTGAGGGTAATAAGCTCCAGCGCGTCCGGCGCAAAGTCGAGGGAAAGGGAAGCGGCTTTGTGCAGCGTGAGCGGCTCCGCGCCCGTGTTGGTGTAGACCACCGTGCGGGTGATGAGGTCCTCGGTTTCGTATACGGTGTAGCGTACCTCAGCGGAAAGGCCGCCTGCGTCCTTGAGGAAAACGGAAAGGGTTTCGACGCCATTGCCGTCACGGAACATGGGCAGGCCGGGCAGCTGGGGTTTGCCGACATGAGCTTCTGCACGGTCGAATACAAACGCCGCCGCCTCGGTGCCGTCGGCATATTCGGGCACCACTGCCGGGGTGCGGTTGTCCGCCGTGCCGCTGCCGGAAAGTTCCTGCGGCAGCAGGTCCGGCCAGCAGCCGGGGTCACTGTGGGGGACTCGGCCGTCGGCCAGCGCCGGGGCATTATCCGGCAGGCGGGGACCGTAATAGGTGTGCAGCAGCACTCCCTCCGGGCCCACGGCCAGCTGGTAGCTGGTGTGGGCGGTGTGCAGGGTAAAACGGTTTCAGAACGGACGATCATGCTCAGAACTCCTCCGGGTCAGTTTCTTCTTCTTTGCGGCCTGCTTTTTCCAGCTTGGCGAAGGCGGGGCGCATCAGGGCCGCCATGCCCAGCGCCGAACCGGAACCGCCGATGAGCAGCGCGAGCGGGGCCAGATACACGAACCACGCCGGGGCGGCCTTTGCCAGCAGCGGCAGCCACGCCAGAAAGGCGAGGATGCCCACACTGGGCAAGAGATTTGCCAGCGTCATGCGCCCGCCGTCGGCCAGGGCGCTGAGTGCTTTCGGATAGCTGAACCGGGCCAGCAGGGCAAAGTCCCAGCTGCCGCAGCAGCCCACCACCAGCAAAAGCAGGAAGGACGCGGCCGCAAGGACGCCGTTGGACGCAGTATCCTGCGCCGTGGCGATCTGCAGGCCGCGGAAACCGGCCAGACCGCCGAGCAGGACCACCAGCCAGAGGGCGGTGCTCTGTTTGAAGTCTCGTTTGAACGCCTTGAAAAAGTCGGTGCGCACCGTGTAGTCCTCCCTGGCGGCCAGCTTGTTCACCACGGTGAACAGCCCCAGCGTGGACGCGCCTGCCGTCACCACAGGGATGCAGCACACGAGCCACAGGACGTTGGCGAACACAAGGTCGCCGATCTTGCCCATCAGGAGGAAAAACGGGGCATCGGTGTTTGTCTTTTTCATGGCGGTTCCTTTCACATCGGGGCGTTACTCCCCGATGCTTTTGAGATATTCGAGATTTTTGTCGATGAGCTCGCACCGCTGCTTCACGCAGTCTACACTGCGCAGCGGGTCGGCCGGAGTGTTGAAGGCGAAGTCCAGCAGCTTCTCGATGGTGGTGGAAGCCACATGCAGGCGGGTGTCGCTGGATGCATAATAAATATACACACTGCCGTCCTCGTCGGCAATGGCACCGTTGGTGAACACCACGTTGGAAACATCACCCACGCGCTCCCAGTCGCGGGGTGCGATCAGGAACCCGGCGGGTTCGGCAATGACCTTGGCGGGATCGTCCAGGGCGGTGACGAACACATAAATGACATACCGCAGACCGGCGGCGGTGTTGCGCACGCCGTGGGCGATGTGCAGCCAGCCCTTTTCGGTCTTGATGGGGGTGGCACCTTCGCCGTTCTTGGCCTCGGTGATGGTGTGGTAGCGGCGGGGGCTGGTGATGATCTCCTCGTCGATGACGGCATGGGTGATGTCGTCGCACAGGCCAAAGCCTACGCCGCCGCCGGAACCGGTGTCGATGAAGTCATCCATGGGGCGGGTGTAGAAGGCGTACTTGCCGTTGACGAACTCCGGCAGCAGATCCACATTGCGCTGCTGGGGGCTGCGCTTGGTGACAAGGTTCGGCAGACGCTCCCAAGTCTTGAGGTCTTTGGTGCGGACGATGCCTGCGGCAGCCACGGCAGCGGACAGGTCATTCACGCTGTTGTCCTTGCTCTCGGAGCAGAACACGCCGTAGATCCAGCCGTCCTCGTGCTGGGTCAGACGCATATCGTAGACGTTGGTCTCCTCCGGGCAGGTGTCCGGCAGCAGGATGGGCTTTTCCCAGAAGTGGAAGCCCTCCACCGGGCTGTCGCTTTCTGCCACACCGAAAAAGCTCTTGCGGTCGTTGCCCTCGATGCGCGCCACAAGGTAATACTTGCCGTTCAGCTTGATGGCACCGGAGTTGAACACGGCGTTCACGCCCAGACGCTCCATAAAGTGGGGGTTCGTCTCCGGGTTGAGATCGAACCGCCACGAAAGGGGAATGCTCTCACGGGTCAGCACCGGGTTTTCCCACCGGTCGTAGATGCCGTTGTAGAAATCGGTCTTTTTGTTTTTGCGGGCCAGGTAGGCATCCTGCAAAGCCTTCTGGCGCAGGTATTCGGGGTGGAGTTTAGACTGTGACATCGGGGTTCCTCCTTATCAGTTCCATGCACATTCTGCCGTTGTGGTAGGGGCACTTCCACGGCTCAAGGATGGGCTTGCGGCTGGACGGTTTTCCGTCTGCGTCCACCTCCCAGAACCATTCACTGCCGGGGCGTTTGTCCACCATCACGTTGCAGATGTAGTGGTAAATATCGGCGGCGGCATCGCGGTATTTTGCATCGCCGCTCTTGGCAAATTCGTTCACAAAGCCGAGGATGCTTTCGGCCTGCACCCACCAGACCCGGGTGGTGTCCACCTTGCCGCACTCTACCGCCACCGCGCCGAATTATTTGCACAGCAGTTCGTCTACTGGTTCGACGCCAACGGTGCGGCCCTGCCCTTTGGCCGCAGCCTGACCTATCGGTTTGCTCAGAACTGCTTCTGGTCGGCCTGCATCTGGGCGGGGCTGGAACCCCTGCCCCTGCCGGTGATGAAGGGCATCATCGTGCGCAACTTCCGGTGGTGGCTTTTCCAGAACATCTTTGACCGGGACGGCATCCTGACCATCGGCTACTGCTACCCGCAGATGTACATGGCCGAAAACTACAACGCCCCGGGCAGCCCCTATTGGAGCATGAAAAGCTTTTTGCTGCTGGCCCTGCCGGACGACCACCCCTTCTGGGCAGCCGAAGCCGCCCCGCTGCCTGCGCTGGATGCCCTCAAGCCCATGCCCTTTGCCAACATGCTGGTGCAGCGCCGGGCGGGCCGGGTGACGGCCTATCCGGCGGGTGTGAACCAGGTGCCCGGCCACGGCCAGTTCCCGGAAAAGTACGCAAAGTTCGCCTACGACACCCGGTTCGGCTTCTGCGCTTCCCGCAGCCGGGAGGTGATGGAGCAGGCCGCCCCGGACAGCATGCTGGCCTTTGTCATCGACCGGAACGTGTTCGTACGCCGGGCTTCCGAAAGCTGGAAGATCGAAAAGGGGGCCGTGGTCACAAGGTGGTCGCCCTTCCCCGGCATTGAGGTGACCACCACCATCACCCCCACTGCCACCGGCCACCACCGCCACCACGAGGTGGACAGTGCCTTTGATTGTGAAGCCTACGACACCGGCTTTGCGGTGCCGAATTTTGCACCGGGCTATGACGAAACGGTGGAAAACCACAGCGCCGAAGCCCACTGCGACACCCTGTGCTGCAAGGTGTCCAGTGCTTCCGATGAAGGCGAGGGCGTGCTCATCAAGTGCGACCCCAACACCAGCCTGTATTTTGCCAATGTGCGGCTGCCTGCGGTGAAATACGCTATTGCAAAAGGACACACTGTGATGGATACGGATATCACAGATATCGCTGAGAAATAATGCAAACTGTGATCCAAAACCGAACCAAAACGGCTGTTCTTTTCCGCAAAACGCGGGGGAGAACGGCCGTTTTCCGGTTTCACACACGATTTTTTCTCCGGCGGAAAAAAGTGTGTGTCTTGTTCTGAAAAAACTGCAGAATGCTCCAAAGAAGATGCGTTTTCTTCGGTGGGGCGGTGTGTTATCCTTTTCTTGGACAAAGAAAGGGGGCAGGCGCGATGACGCTGACCGACCGACAGTACGCGCTGCTGCAGCGGCTGAGCAGAACGCCAGATGTCACCCTTTCTGCACTCAGTCAGGAAATGGACCTTGCCCCGCAGACCCTCCGGCAGGATGTGAATGCGCTGATGCTGCTGTTTCTGCTCTGCATTGCCGTCGGCACTGCAGTGGCCGCAGCCCTGATCCTGTTCTTCCGCAAGAAGACCCACAAAGTTCACTAAGGAGGCTCCCTTACCATGGCACAGTTCATTCGGTTGAAACCGGTTTTCAAAGAGACGATCTGGGGCGGTTCCGCTCTTGCGCAGCGGGGGTTTGACATCCCCGGCGACCACACGGGCGAAGCCTGGGTCACCAGTGCCCACCCCAATGGCGACTGCGAGATCGCCGCAGGAGAATATCAGGGAAAGACCCTGAGCTGGCTGTGGAACGAGCATCAGGAACTGTTCGGCAGCATCGGCGGCGACCGTTTTCCGCTGCTGGTCAAGGTGATCCACGCAAAGCAGGACCTGAGCATTCAGGTGCACCCGGATAACCGCTATGCCCGCCGCCACGAAAACGGCAGCCTGGGCAAGGCCGAGTGCTGGTACATTCTGGACTGCGAGCCGGGGGCCGACATCATCGTGGGCCACTCGGCCAGCAGTGACGAGGCCCTGTGCGAGGAGATCGACCACGGCGAGTGGAACAAGCTGTTGCACCCGCGCCCCATCCACCCCGGCGATTTCTTCTACATCGCCCCGGGCACGGTGCACGCCATCCGCGCAGGCACCGTCCTGCTGGAAGTCCAGCAGAGCAGCGATATCACCTACCGCCTGTACGACTACGACCGCCTGCAGAACGGCAAACCCCGTGCCCTGCATATCCAGCAGAGCAAGGACGTGATCCAGAGCCCCTACGAGGCCCCGACCCTGACCCAGAAGTCCCGCTGCACACCAGACTACGACTGGGAAGAACTGGTCCGCAGCCCCTACTTCACCCTCTCCCACGTCCGGGTGTATGACCACTACGAGTTCTGGATGGATGAGCCTTTTGCCATCGTGAACGTCCTGTCCGGCAGCGGCACCATCAACGGCGAGCCCATCCGGCAGGGCGAGAGCCTGATCCTTCCCTTCGGCACCGGCAAGGTCTCGGTGGAAGGCACGGTGGAGATCGCGATCTCCTCGCTGACGATCTCCTGAACGGCCTGAACGATTTGAACTGCTATCTTCCCCCATTCAATAAACCGGCCCTTCACAGTGGTGAAGGGCCGGTTTTCGTTTGCGGAGGAAGCGGCATGCCCCGCAATGCCCTTACCGATGTACCGTTTCCCTTAAAATATGCCATGATTTAAGGGAAAGGCAGGCAGACCAAGGGCTTTTGATCGGGCAGAACGGAAAAAACGCAGAAGACAGAAAAATGGAATTATCATAGAAAGCTCTTGCACAACTACTCCCATGGGAGTATAATCAAAGCAAAGAGGTGATTCTATGGAAAAAATAATCTACCACGGTTCGGATCATATTCTTTCAAAGCCAAAGTTCGGCTATGGAAAAACGTACAATGACTATGGTGTTGGCTTTTACTGCACCGAAAACCCTAACATGGCCAAAGAGTGGGGCGTTGGCATAGACCACAACGGTTATGCCAACCAGTACAAGATTGAATGCGATGGCCTGACCATTCTGGATTTAAATGCTCCCGATTACACCATGCTACACTGGCTGACCATCCTGTTGGAGAACCGCGAATTCGATGCTTCCGCCCCTTTGGCCGCAGAAGCCAAAGAATACCTTCTGAAAAACTTTCACCTCGACTATAAGTCTGCCGACATCATCATTGGCTATCGGGCAGATGACAGCTATTTTTCCTTTGCATCCGATTTTATCAACGGTGCGATCTCTTACCGTCAGTTATGCAATGCCATGCGCTTGGGCAAGCTGGGGCAACAGTTCGTATTGAAAAGCAGAGCAGCTTTTGAACGTCTGGAATTTCTCGGCTATGAGACCGCAGATTCAAAAGAATGGTATAAGAAAAAGGCCTTCCGTGACCAGACAGCCCGCCGCCAATATTTTGACGTGGAGCGCAACCGCCGCCAGAGGGGAGACCTTTATATCACCACGATTCTTGATGAGGAGATGAAGCCCGATGATCCACGCTTACGATAAAAGCTACCTTGCCGCCGCGCAGAAAAACCTTGCCCGGATGCTGGATTACCTCGTCAACGATCTGCATCACCCGCTGGAAACCGCGTGGCAGTGGTTTCTGACCAGTGAGTTATCTGCCCGGTTCGAGCAGGGAGACTGTTCGGTGTTGGTGGGTATGTCCGGTGTGGAGTTTGCCCGCGCTGTACTGGAGCAGGCGGGCGAAGCCGTGCCCATGCAGCAGCCCTCGTATGCCTACGACCGCAGCCCGGAATACTGGACAGGCTGGGCCCTTGCCTATTACCAGTGGCTGACCGGTCTGCGCTTTGCGGAGATCGAGCAGGCAGTGCCGATCACGAAGGTGCGGCTGCTGTATACTCCCTACCATGAGATGGATGTGAAGCAGTTTGCGGACAAGATGAACGAGTTGTACCGCGCAGCAAAACCGGAAACAAATCTGAAAGCCCTGCGTGCCTTGGCAGGTTTGAGCCAATCGGAACTGGCAGAACAGACCGATGTGCCGGTGCGTACCATCCAGCAGTACGAACAGCGGCAGAAAGATATCAACAAAGCACAGGCGGAAACACTGCTCCGCCTTGCGAGGACGTTGAACTGTAATGTGGAAGATCTGATGGAGAAAGTGCCCTTTCCAAGGAATTGACAGCGTCACGCGCTCTTGTTATAATTGAAACAACATCTCCCCCGGGCCTCTGCGCGCAGCGTATGCACACTCGGAGGCGTTTTGTTTATAAAAGAAGATTTTCCAAACAGTGCCTGGAAAATTGGGCAAAGAAAAAATGCCAGACGATGTCTGGCATTTTTTGTTATCTCATTTGTTATCTCAGAGGAACAGGAATTTACTGCTCAATCGGCTTCATCGTGGGGAACAGCAGCACGTCACGGATAGAAGCGCTATCCGTCAGCAGCATGACCAGACGGTCCACGCCGAAGCCCAGGCCGCCCGTGGGGGGCA
>OCHO01001158.1_pt1 | contig 17712 bp, 24 predicted proteins | sample 1538441 | NCBI WGS metagenome assembly OCHO01 (sample SAMN04571691, study PRJEB22368) | human gut metagenome | biome: human gut; material: stool | host: Homo sapiens | place: Luxembourg | collected 2012-06-29
TATGTGGAATATAATTAAAACAATACAACACATATAAAGCAGCAATTATTAGCACCGAAAAAACAATAAGCGTTATTCTCTTCTTCATACATTCTCCGTTAAACAACTTGCGATTTTAATGTCTCTATTATATCATAATGATACTATTATTATACAGTTAGTTTACTGGTAAGATGAAGAATTGATGTAATATTTAATACTATTTATATAGAAATTATGTTTCTTGTGTGGCTTGTGGGGCGATAATTACGTAAACTTTAAAATGTTGATAAGGTGTGATATAATTTGATCAACAAAAATGAAATGAGTACTCCATAGTACACAAATGAACCCCCAGTAGTGCCAGCTGCTAAATCTTGAGCTATAAAAAGAACAGACTTATAAAAAAACAGCCAGTGTTTCTCTATTTCAGAAACACTGGCTGTTCTGTTAGTCCGTTATAAAACTCCACTGCTGCAGCAAGGTCTTTCTCATCCGGATGCCCCTTTGATACACCGCCAATCAGCTTGAACAGTCCGAACGTATCAAATCCCTTGCATGAAAACCTTCCAACAATGTTGTCATGTTTGTATGCTATTACCTGCTCAATTGACTTAAAGACAGGTCTGCCGCCATATGTGCAGATAAGAAATACATTTTTGTTGTCTGTGAGATTGACTGATGCAAACTTAAGCACCGACTGATGAAACTTTCCGCCGTATACTCCTGATGCAAAACCGATTAAATCATATTCCGACAGGTCTTTCTCTACCGTCTGTGTCGCATCTATCAGCTCGACATCGTTTGTCTTTGCTATCTCGTCAATTATCTTTTTTGTGTTTCCATGATGCACTGATGCATATACTATTGCTGTCTTCATCTGTAATGCTCCAATCCTTTATTAGTCTTCCTTTGATTTTGCCATCAGCATCTGCTCCAGCTTTTTCTTTCCGGTCTCATAGTCTGTAAACACAATTCCCTCCATACCAAGCTTTCTGCCACCTTCGATATTCTCCGGTCTGTCATCTATGAACACACATTCTTTCGGATTCAGATTGTATTTATCAAACAGGCACTGATAGATACCGGCATCAGGCTTTATCATCCCAACCATAGCTGAAATGACTTTGCCGTCAACAAGTGACACAAAACTAAGTTCACTGCGCGTATGAAGCTCGAAGAAGTCCTTTGGATAATTCGATAACAAATACACTTTATAGCCTCTGCTCTTTAACTCCTTAATCCAGTCTGCTGCATAGTCGAATGCCTTTACGACAAAAGCCTTTCCCTCTTTGAAAAATCTCCTGATATCCGCCTCATACTGTGGAGCCACCTTAACCATCTCATCAATTATCTCGTTCTCAGGAATTACACCACGATCCAGCTCCACCCAGACAGGGTTTTCATATGTTGCATGGGCTAAAGCTGCTATTTTATTTTCTTCAATGCCAATCTCACGCATTGCCTCGTCCGGCTGGAACCTGACAAGCACGTTTCCTATGTCAAATACTATGTTCTTAATCATTTATTTTTTCTCCTACAACCCTGCATCTCTTCCTGCAAAAAGCATATCAATCCGCTATACTAAGCTATAGTATAGCGGATTGAGGGGCAAAATACAAATATTATTACCGTTCTGTGTTCCTTAGTTCTTCCTTTGATTTTGCCATCAGTATCATTTTCTCAAACGACTGTGCAAACCTCTCATCATCTTCCTCTGTGCGCTTTTTCGGTCCTTTGATATGATTCTTATGTGAGCTTCGTCTACTAATATTTGCATTTTTTCCAGCCTCTTCAAACAAACGAGAGTATTTATCCAGATACCTGAACACCTAATCACTCTCTATTCACAAATTTATTCCATGGTGTGCGCACCTCAATAAGGTTTCCGGACGGATCATAAAATCTTACAAGCTTCTGTCCTCCGTGGAGTTCTGTCAGTGCTGTAGCATATCTGACCTCATACCTCCCTGACTCCAGCTTTTTAACTACACCTTCGATATCATTATCTTCAAAATACAGTTCCGTCATATTGTTATATGGAATAATCTGTATCTGCATGCTTTCCTTCCATATTCCGGCATCCTGCAATACCAGGCCCTCCGACATTATTACATTACCTTCCTGTCTCGAAATCACATTAAGGCCAAACAGTTCATTATAGAAGTGGATTGACTCTTCGATATTGTCCACTACTATTAATATGTTCTTTAGCTTCATATGACCACCCCATTACAATGGTCCACCTCATGCTGAATTATCTGTGCTGTCCAGCCTGTGTATTTGCCATGTTTCTTTTTGAAATTCTGGTCGAGATAATCCACTTCAATCTCTTTATATCTTGTGCATGGTCTCACACCATCCAGCGAAAGACAGCCTTCCTCCGTCTGAAAAGCTCCTGATTTTCCGGTAATCACCGGATTAATCATGGCAAACTGGAACGGTCCGGCCGCAACCACTATGATATTCTTTTTCACGCCAATCATGTTAGCTGCCATTCCAACACAATGGTCAAGATTTGCTCTCAATGTGTCAAGTAAATCCGTAACCACCTGTTTATCATCTTCTGTAGCATCCACTGATTTCTGTGCAAGAAACAGTGGATCACGCATTATCTTCTTTACCATTATTTACTTCCTGTTATACCTTTCTTCTTAATTTTTTGTCCAAATAATAAATGCAAACACAATGAGAATAATAACGCCCAATAACTCATTAAAAACTCCAACCGCTGCGGCCAGGCAGATTGCAAATATCAATAATCCGGTTCCGTTTCCGCCACCGGATGAGCCTTTATGTGAGCCTCCTCTGTATCCGCCATCATTATCATCCCAGCTGTAGCCCTCGCCACAGCCGCATCTTCCCTGTTTTCCATCATGTGGAAATCCTTCATCTCCACCGTATCCATCGTATGGCATATAAATATACCTCCATTTCACAAGCTATCACATAGCTTTACACATATCCTCTATACTGTTTCCAAAAGTATTACTCATAATTTTGTCATATCCAATCCAAACAGCGTAAAATTTTTTATTGCAGCGATTGACGAAGCCGACCGTGACCGCAAACCAAAGCAGACACTTCCCGGACGTCAATTGACAAACCCACAAGAAATCTTATCTTTAATGTCAAAAAGGGAAAAACAAACTCTTAAATATTAAAATTCTTCAATAAAAAATCCTCTAAGACAATAGGTATTTCTTCTACTATTGTTTCCGATACTTCTCCCCACGTAAGATCATCAACAAAATAGTTTACACGCTTAAAACGATTCCACATTTCTTCGAGTCCAGAATCATCTTTAATCTTGTCTAAGGTTTCTCTCACTTCCTCCTCACCAAAAGAAGTTTCACGCTTCATGCAAGTAGCCACAAATGCCTTTTTCAAAACATCAAAGCTTATCTGATCAGCCTTTGAATTCATAATCTCATATACATCATAAAAATCCCTCATTCTGGTATTCGCAAGTCCTCTTGCCAAAATCGTCTGCATCTTTTCCGCAAGAAGAGTTTCAAGATTATACGACAAAACTGAAATTGATCTGTCTTCAAACATAAGCTTGTATTTATACTCCACTGCACCTGGCGTGATTGCATCATCCGTAGAAATATCGATCTTAAAAGGTTGTCTCATTCGTTCCAGATTAGCTTCTATCATCATCCTAATGCCAGGATAATCAAATTCTTCCATGATTTCTTTTACTGATGTAATCTTAAAGTTTACCCCATCTTCAAGCTGAATCTCACCGATTCTCTCAATGATTGCTCTAGCATCCTTCTCATTAAGAGGTAATGCTTTCACAGTGGTATCGATATCCATTGTAGCTCTCATGTCTACACCAACAATAGAAGCAACAAGCATTCCGCCTTTCAAAATAAAATTATTTCTGTATTCAGAAACAGAAACTCTTTCTAAGAACCTTTCCATAAAATATGTTCTAATTAGTGCTTGCGCAACTTCACTATTCCCGCCGGACATGTTTTTTACTTTGTCTTTAAGTTGTTTCGCTGTATGAATCATACCATTACCTCCACATACATCATCACTTCATCCCTTACTCCAAGTTTAACCGCATACTCAATCAATCTTGATAGATTCTTTTCCTTCGAGGACATATATTCCTTGATTGCTGTCTGATATAACTGAATTTCATATTTCTTTCGATCTTTAATCAAATCACAAATACATCTTTCCTTGTCATATACTTTAACCAAATTACCGCTGCTTGACGGGATTTCACAGGTCCCCATATCAAGAATCTCTGGTTTTGCATAACGAACTTCTTTGTTTTTCTTTTTGATATGTGTAGCATTATATCCGGTAGGAACAGTGAAACAAATATGACTGTATTCTCTGTCGATAAGACCATGCAAATAAAGGGCGGTCTCGCCCGAATAAATAATATTCTTATTTCGTTGCTGGAGTATAAACAACTCATCTGGCCACACATCATCTAAAATATAAATGCCATGTGCCACTTTTTCCATGTCATGCTCTCTGACATATTTTGAGACAGATGGCTTTGATACACCTGATTCAACGGCCTTCGATGTAATCAAATATCCATTGTCTTTTTCAATTAGCGATTCCAAAATATCTGATGTTGACATAGTTGGCCTCCTTATCCTTGATATTTACTTTTGTGCTTAAATTTTATTATATTTAAGCGTAAAAGTAAACATAATCCTTATATGCTTGCAGAAGTAAAAGATAACACAACTTCAAATACCTCGTTTAATATTCCTTCTCTATCTCTCCATCTATTCCATACATTTTCTTGAATGCATCAAGGTCTGCCTGGTTCTTAATCAGCATAACTTCTTCTATCTTACCTGTATGAATGTTCTTAAAGCCTGCAACCTGCTCACCATTACATATGCTCGCTTTGATTACCGGTTTCTTATTTTCTTTATCATATGCCTTTGTAACTGTCTTTTTCTTAAATAGTCCCACTCTGACCACCTTCTTTTGAATTTGCCATCATTATCATCCCAGCTATAGCCCTCGCCACAGCCGCATCTTCCCTGTTTTCCATCATGTGGAAAGCTTTCATCTCCATCATATCCATCCTATGGCATATCAGTACACCTCCAACTATTTTACCAGTCCTCATCATCGTCATCAATAGCATCATCTACACCGGCAGCATAATCATCATCGCTGTCGTATCTGTCATCATCATAGTCTCCATCCATATAGACATCGTCATAACCATCATCATATGAATCATGATAATATTTCTTTGAACCGGAACTGCTGCTTGAAGAACTTCCTGAATATGTAGAGCTGCTACTGGAATTGCTATAGCTGTTCGTACTGCTACCCGAAGAATTTGTACTGCTTTCTGATGAACTACTACTATTATATTTTCCGGAAGAATAGCTCTTTGGTGTATAACTGCTGCTTCCTGAGCTGCCGCTTGAATTATACGATGAACTGCTATGTGACGAGTATGAACTTGATGGTGAATAGTCATAATCATAATACTCTTCATCATCAGAACCAGACCACCATCCTGCGAATCCACCTATGATAGCAAATACTCCAATAGCTACCAGAAACAAAATTACATTTTCTATGATAGAATTTCTGTTATTTCTCATAATCACACACTCCCTAAATGTTTAAACATAAATTATTCCATGGATTACAGCACTTGTCTCAATCTTCCTGTGACTGCCTATATCTCCTCTGATAATAATCCATAGCCCTATAATCAATCACATCCTTCATCTGACAAACCATTACCGGATTATCAATTAGCGGTCTCAGCTCTTCTCTAAGCCCGATTGCCGCACCATCTTTTTTCACAAAAAATCCCTTTCCTGACTCCAAAAGGAAATGCACCGGCATAGATAGAATCTTCTTTAAATGTTCCTTATCCGATATGGAATTGTATTTTTGAATCGTCATATTTTTATCGAGATCTTTCCAGTTGGTTCCGGTTGAAAAGAACTCCTTCCAACTTGAAAGCAGCTGCTCTTCCAACACCTCCATCAGGATATTTCCATGATTATAAAAAGCCATAAGCACCGGCATTTTATACACCTTTGACATGCTGGTGTTTTCAAGCAGACTGATAAATTCTCTTCCAATTCCTTTGTAAAAAACCTCTTCATCCTGATTAAGCTCATCCAGTTCTTTAAGAAATTCGAGATATTTCTTAAATGGATTATCCTTTGAATGAGCAATGGCTATTTCATAAATTCCATCATCCATATATGTGAACAAATCTATTCTGTCCGGGCGCCTTCCGAGAAGTTCCTTCACCCTGAAATATTCATTAATTATCTGGTCTTTAAGCTTTAAATGTTTTCTGTCCATTTCCGCAAAAAGATCAATCAGCTTCATATCAAAATCTACCAGACAATCATCCGGAAAAGCTGTTGTATCTGACGGATTATACGCACCTGCATGCTGATTACTCCTGTCTGACAGAAGAAAACGCACTCTGCCCGCCTTCTCATAATTGCCGATAAAATCAAGCACAGTCAGAAACTCTTTTCCTCTGCATTTACGGAGGCCTCTTCCAAGCTGCTGGAGAAAAACTATCGGAGATTCCGTAGGCCTGAGGAACATTACCATATCAACTGATGTGATATCCACACCTTCATTAAACATATCCACTGAAAAAATGACTCTGATTTTGCCCTGCTTAAGCTGCCTAATAGCTACATTTCTATCCTCTGTGTATTCGCCGCTTGCATCGCTGAATACTGCTACTGATGGTATTCCCCTTTTTGAAAATTCTTTTGCCATCTCTCTTGCATGCTCCCTTGAACAGCAGAAACCAAGCGCCTGCCTTGAGCCGTATTTACAATAATATTTGTAAATCAGCTCATATCTGCGAACGTTGCCTATATAGGTTTCATTTAATTCCTTTTCGTCATATCTGCCTCTTACTATATGCAGCTTTGAATAATCTGTTTCATCAAAGATTCCATAATAATGAAACGGCACAAGCATTCCTTTGTTGATTGCTTCCTTTAGTGAAATCTCATATGGCACATTGTAATCGCAGATTTCATAGATATTTTTTCCGTCCATTCTCTCCGGAGTCGCGGTGAGTCCCAGGAGAAATTTGGGCTTAAAATAATCAACAATTCTCTGATACTGTTCATTAACAGCATGGTGAAATTCATCAATCACAACATATGTAAAATAATCCGGTGCAAAGTAATTTTCATTCAGATATTCCACTCTGCCAAGAGTCGCAACTGACGCAAAAATCACCGACTTTTCAGTGCATTTACTATCTCCGTTAAAGAATCCGTAATCATCTGAATCACGTACATTTTTAAATGATTCTGCCGCCTGCTTTAATATTTCCTCGCGGTGTGCAACAAACAAAACTCTCTCATAATTTTTTGAATCAAACGCCGCAAGATATGTTTTTCCGACACCGGTTGCAGCCTGAACCAAGGCTCTCCTTGCTCCCTCTGCTCTCGTATTTTCAAGCGCACACAAAGCCTCTATCTGCGCGCCTCTCGGCTCAAATAGCGGTATCTGATTTGATGTCTCTTTATCATCCTGCAAATCGTATCTGTCCAAGTCCTTTGATACTGCCGGACGGTGCCAGTTCTTTGAATATTTTTTCAGTTCTTCATCGTCTATTACTATGGAATGATTTTCGAATAAGTCTACAAAAGTATTGTAAAACTTCTCATAATTAATCGGATCTGTTTTATCGCTGAATCTGTAATTCCACTCGATACCGGATGTCAGTGCACTTCTTGAAATATTAGAGGAACCAATGTATAGCTCACTGTAATCCTTGTAATGAAACATATATGATTTTGGATGAAATGAACGGTTTTTCTCATTATAAAAACGCAAATCGACCTGGTCACCAAGCTTATGCTTTATGAGATACAGTGCTGATGGCTGCGTAATGCCAAGATAGTTTCCTGTCAGAATCCTGATTTTTGCACCACGTTTTAGTGCATTATCAAGCTCACCGAGCAGCATTTTCACGCCTGATTCCATCAGGAACGAAACAATAATATCCACACTATCAGCCTTTTTTATACTGTCTGCAAGCTGATAGTACAGATACATTCTCTTATCCGCGCCTCCGGTCATTGCATCTGTCGAATATTTTATTTCATATACATCATCTAATTCTTCTGCAGTATTACGTTCAGCCATTTTTCTTCTCCCCGCCCCGGTCTTACATCGCCTGTAATCCACTCTTCCTTCAGTTGCAGATTATCTATTTCATCAACAAACTCTTCAAATGTCTTTTCCGTGAAATCTGTGAAATAGCGGCCATTTCTCTCGCCTTCAAAATCACCATACTTAAAAGATGTGTAGATTATGCCGTCTTCCTTTAACGCTTTAAACATTTTCATAAACACGGCTTTAAGTTCATTCTTAGGAAGATGAAGTATTGACGAGCAGGCCCATATGCCATCATATTTTTTGTTCTCGTCAAGCTCTTCAAATAGCAGCCTTCTGACTTGTATTCCTGTGTAATTGCTTGCGATATGACACATTTCCTCTGAACCATCTGTGGCATCTACATAAAAGCCCTGTTCCAAAAAATATTTTGTATCTCTTCCTGAACCACAGCCAAAATCCAATATATATCCGTGCTCCGGCAACAGTTCTTGAAAATGCTTCTGTGTCTCGTAAAAGTTTACATCTATCGTTGTTTTTGCAAAATTATCTGCATTTTTGTTGTAATATTCCAAGGTTTTGTTTTCGTTCATCATGAGTTTATTATACCATTAAGCATTGAAAAAAACTATATTTTAAAACCTAACTGATCTTCATCATTTACTTTATCTCCCTCTATCATCACCGGCTTGTCCTTACCATCACTGATTACTTTGCAAATCACTCCGCCATCTGTCACAAACACAATCTTTCCTTTTGCCTTACCACCGATTTTGTCATACATTCTGCCTGCACTCATTGACTCACCCTTCACGGTGTATGGGCTGTTGGCTACGTAGCCTACCTTGCCAAGTCCTTTAATCTTTACCTGTATTGCTTCGTTGTCATACTCATTGTCCGGCTCCTTGACAAGCTTGACCTTCATACCTTTTTCCATGAAGTCACTTCCGAAATAATGGTTGCATCCTGCTATTGTAAAATACATTTCTTTCATTGTCGTGTCCTCCTGTCTTTTTTACCACTCTTCATAAGCCTCATCCATTGCATCATCTACACCAGCCGCATAGTCATCATCACTGTCGTACCTGTCATAATCATAGTCACCATTCATATAGATATCATCATATCCTTCATCATATGAATCATAAGAACTCGAGCTGCTGTGATATGATGAACTACCTGTTGATCCACCTTAGCTTCCGCCATTGTCATCGCCATATGCATTTGATGATGAACCTGCAGAGCCTGAGCTGCTATTATATGATTTATCCGAATAAGATGAGCTACTGCTTGATGAACTATTTCCTGATGAGCTGCTTCCTGATGATGTATATCCGCCTGAATATGGCTTATGCAAGTAGCAGTAACTGCTGTTTTGGGTCTGTTCATTATTACATCCCGGCTTTATGCATTTGGGTGTACTCTCTTCCATAGCATTACCAATAAACGCAAATATGGCTATTACAGCAATTACTACGAACACATTCATGCCAAAAGCTGAGTCGCTGTTATATGAACTGTGATTAGTATTTGAATTATTATCATTAGTGCAGTCCTTGTAAATCATATACTCTAAATAATCGTCCTGCATGTCATTTTTTCCGTTGTGATTCCAGTCGTACATTGCCATAGGTATTACCTCCTGATATTATACCGGTCCGTCGATTTTACATTCATCATAATACCTGCACAGCATACATAAGCTGTTGCAGTGTTTTGAATGATGCAGTGTCCTCTTTATCCAATAAATAAATTTTTCCATTTTGTCCTGTCCTCCTGTTTTTCGTAAATTAAATGCTTGTTTCTTATGATGGCTATAGCTTAGCATTTTACGAGTCCCAAAGTCTGCCCTCGCACATCGAATCTTTGTCGAATCTTTGTTCTTCCTTTAATTCTAATAATACTTATCGATTGCTGCCTCAATCATCTGATTTGCCTGTATCTCATCCACTTCATCTGAATAAGTATCCATGCTCCTGCCAAGTACATGATCAAATTCATCAAGAACATCCGTCATCAGCCCCTTATCAATCCGACTTTTACACTCTGCAATCAGCACAGCAGGGATTCCATAAAATGCTTCTGCAATACTTCCTGTAATGGCTCCAAGTGTATCCGTATCTCCACCAAGTGATACTGCATTACGCACTGCGTCCTCAAAATCCTTTGATTCCAGAAATGCGATAATTGCTTCTGGCACCGTTTCCTGACAGCTTTCAACATGATGGTAGTAAGGTCGGATATTATCCAATGTTCTACGCAGATCATAATGAAACTCCCTCTCTATATACTCTTTGATTTCTTCTTTTGAAGAGCCATTCCTTGCCATGTATATTGCACTTGCTGTTGCTTCTGCACCCTTTATACCTTCCGGATGATTATGTGTCACATTTGCTGTCGCTCTTGCTACCTCTCTTGTTCTTTCAATTGAATCATAAAGCCAGCCTGCCGCTGACACTCTCATGGCTGAACCATTTCCATAGCTTCCGTATGGCTTCGGATTATTTTCTTTAAGCCAATGTCTGAAGCTTCCACCATAACCTGCATGTGGATATCTTTTTCCCCAATCCTGCATATTGGATGCTACCGCATCTTCAATTTTCTTTACTGCAGCTTCCGGTCCGACTGCCAGGAGAGCTTCTCCAACTGCTATTGTCATAACAGAATCATCTGTAAAGCCACAGCCTTCACTAAACAAATCAAACTTCTTTGTTTTATCACCTCTGTCAAACTCAAACGGGCTTCCAATAATATCTCCTAAAATCGCTCCGTACATATATGCCTCCAATCCCCGGATTACTCCGGCACCTCTCTTTCTCTGTTACAATATGAGTATAATTGAATGGCATCTTTATATGGTCGCTGTCCCGGCGACACTTTTAAGATAAAAAACAAACGCCGATACTATGTGAGTACCGACGTAACATTTACTAATCAATATTTACTTGTAAACAATTTATACTCCAAGAATTTCATTCGTATACTTAAATAATGTCACATTCAGCTGCATAATATCATACTGCTCATCTATAATAGCCTTCTGCACGATCAGATCCACCTTACTACTTGGGCTAAATGCCCAGTCTGCTCTCGCAAGTAAGTCTCTTGACTGTTCCAGATCAAGCTGCAGTGCAATGCAGAGTGCCATCACAGTCTTCTTCTTTGGATGATAATTCTGGTCACATTGAATTTTTGAAAAATGTTTTCTATCAAGGTTTGCCCGTTTCCACACATCTTTATTATCAATATGTGCTTCATCGATCAGCTCAAATAATTTATCATGAAATGAAACTCCGATATTTGAAAGCTGGTCTTCCAAAGAAATGTCTGCTGACAGCATACAAGGCTCTGCTAACCCTGTGTCTTCCTCCAGTGGATAGTTATCTTCTGCCTCTCTTGGAAGCATCTCCTCATAGAACGCTTCCTCTGGCAATTCTCTCATGCGGGTGTTGCTTCTGCTTCGCACCGGATATTCTTTTCTATGACTTTCCTTGACATAATTAGCATCTATGTAGGAATCAATATCACCTACAATCTGAACTGAAAGCTGAAAAGACCTTTTATCAAACACTACCAATATAATTTCAATTTCATTTTCGGTAAGAAACTGGCTGAATACTGACACAGCAATCTGTAATGCTTTATCTTTCGGAAATCCATATACTCCTGTCGAAATTAATGGAAAGGCAATACTCTCACACTTAAGTTCTAATGCTTTTTGCAATGATTTACGATAGCAGTCCTCCAGAATTTCAAATTCATGGTGCAATCCATCCGTCCATACCGGACCTACCGTATGAATAATATATTTTGCATTTAGATTATATGCACCAGTGACAGCAATGTCACCTCTTGCAATTTTTCCGATATTCACTCTTTCTGCGAGAAGCTTTTCTTTTCCTGCTGCCTCATATATTGCTAAGTCCGTGCCACTTACACATATCGGATTTGGATTAGCAGTATTTACGATTGCATCTGCTTTTACCTTTGTTATATCGTTGCGAACAATCTTAAATGGCATTGTGGCACCTCCTTATCCATGCCTGTATTACTTTAACAGCTTCCTTATCTGCTTATCCGTTGCCTCCGGATACATCTCATGCATATAATCTACAATCTGCTTCCATGAATCCTGCGGACTATCCTTATAACAGGAAGTCACATAATCGTATCCATAGATATGCTCAATAGATGAATATACTGCCACATCCCATCCATATTCAATACCTCTTTTATTCACTCTCTTCTTAAAATCGCAGTTGCACAGATAGGTCTGCATCATAAGATTCGTTATAGCACCATCAAATCCCTTTTCTCCATCCTTACCAAATCCAGCTTGTTTTTTCAATTCATTTGAATAAATCTCTGAATCAGCATTATCTTCCATAAAATTGACCATTATCTTTTTATGCTTATTAGGTGCTTTCCCATCATCATATAATGCATCAAAATCATATCCATCCCGGCGATAATTAGCAAATACCGGAAGCCACTTTTTTGATATAAATCCTGCCTTCTTATCAAAGAACTTTCCATAGACGATATCATGCCGCCTTGCTATAATAGCCCGCCACATCCATGGATCAATCTCCGGATCATCACTCCACCAGTACTCTGGAACAGTTCTTTCTTCAAGTGAAAACCCATCTATGTCATTCTTAAATAATGGTAAAAAACCAAATTCATTTATATACTTGATTGCTTCATCTACAGAATGGATGCAATCCGGGTTGTCCCACTTCATGCCATGCATAATCCATTCACCTGATTCGTTTCCCATAATACACCCTCTATATGAACACTATTACAGTAATACTACTCCCAACAGCAAAATTATAAGCATAATGATGTATCCAATTATTAATGTCATTATCCAGCCGCTCAAATAACTGCCTGTACCATTCATCCTTAGTCATTAAAACTTCACCACTCGTTCCATAAAAATCACCTATTATTACTATCTATCAATAATAGGATTATACCACCATTTACCCCTATTCAACAAACACAATACCATAGATTTTCTCAGACAAGAAAACCACTTTTACAGATTTTGACAACCATTTCCCTATATTACACAATGCTTGAAAATACCGGGTGGAAAAATAAAAAGCAGTAATGAATTTTCTTAATCATTACTGCTTCAAACAACTGTTCTCAGGGGGAATCGACCCCCAAATTAGCGCTTAGGAGGTTACAGGGAGAGAAGAAAATGAAAAATTTTCTTTTCTCCCTGCCTTTTTATAATCAATCAAAGTGATATGGCAATATTCTGATTTGAGAAGAAAATCATTAAGACTCTCCCGGTGAAAAACGTGTCTGAAACGTAATATGCTGGTGCTGGTGCTCGTCACTAATCAGCCCAAGCAGTAAATCATAAATATAGCCTGCCATTTCATCTCGTGGCTGGATAAAAGTAGAAATGGAAGGGATGCAATAGTGCATGGAAGGCATGCCGTCAAAGCTGATAATATGAACATCTTTTCCGGGAATCTTTCCAAGATCATGGATTGCACGGATCGCGGCAGGCGTTACGATATCTGAAATACTGCAGATGGCAGTGATTTCTGGGTGCATAGTAAGAACTTCTGTCAGCTCCCGGTAAGCACGTTCGCACTGATAGCCGCTTTCTGCAAGATATTCCGTGGAAAGACCATGGGAAGACAGCGCATCTTCGTATGCCTGCCAGCGGAGGCGATACACACTGGTATCGATCTTAGAAGAAATCAGCATACAGATATGGCTGTGGCCGTTTTTGATCAGGGATTCCATCTGCCAGTAAGCAGTCTCATAGTGGTTGACCTGGACGCTTGAGTAAGTTGTGGCGGTCATCATGTTATCTGGTGGTAGGACAGTATTGACGAAGATAACAGGGCAGTTGAGTGCGGCAAAGGAATCGGCAGGGACATCTTCAAAGTTTCCACCGAAGTAAATAAGACCTGTAAGCTGGTGTCGGTCGATATAAGTTAATAATTCCTGAAATTTTTCATTTTTATTTTGTGAAAAATAATTATCCTGAAAGGATAAAACAGTATAGTCGGCGTTGTGAAAGCGCACGGAAAGCAGGTTCTGCATTGTCTCGGAAACCCAGTTGTAAACATTTTCCGAGACAAGTCCAATACGTGGTGTAACAGCCTGTTTGAACTTTCTGCCGCCGTTTTTTGTGGTGTACTGATTCTCTTTTATGATCTGTAGTACGTGTTGTCTTGTAGCTTCGCTGATATCGGGATAATTGTTTAAAACTTTGGAAACAGTTCCCGGTGTCACGTTCGCCAATCTGGCAATATCTCTGATATTCATGAATGTTCCTCGTCGTGTGATTTTGTGCAAAGTACAGATGGAACGTCAGATGTATCAAAGAGACTACTTATCGGATGGATTCCAAGTGCATATAAATTTTGATATGCTTTTTCAATTGCTACATCCCAGACCTGTGATGGATTGTGGCAGTCCGAACCAACGATCACGCGGGCACCGCTGCCTTTGACCATTTCCCAGAAAGCAGGGTGCGGATACTGATATCTGGTTCCGTCTGGATAAAACTTTTTTTCGCGCCGGAAGCCGTTGGCATTGTATTCTAACACTGTGCCGGTAGTGACAGCCGTATCAATGATAATGTCAGCCGCTTTTTTACAGTTGTCATCCCAGACAAAATTATCAGCCATATAAATATCAGGATGTGCGACTGCCAAAAATAGTCCGGTTTTCATTCCGTCAGCAACATTTTGTGCGTAGACAGGAAATTCGTCTGTAGAAAGTGCATCGGTATAATTCGTGGTTTTTCCAGATGCATTTTTATAGAAATGTTCTCCCATAAGCAGATAATCCATCCCGGAACGGGTGAGAAGTGCTTCATAGTAATCCCGGTATTCTGGGAGATATTCGATTTCTAATCCTTTCCATAAAATTATATCAGTCCGGTATTGTACCGTCAATGCATTTATATCCTCGATATATTCAGATAATTCACAGTAAGGCATTCTCATTCCAAAATCATAATCGGGAAATGGGGCGTGGTCGGAAAAACCGAGCTGTGTAACACCGGCAGACAGTGCAGACTGGACATAATCGGCTGCAATCCCGTCTGCGTGGCGGCAACGGTTGGTGTGTGTGTGAAAATTTATTTTTTTCATAAATATGAAAACTCCCTTCTGGCGAAACAGAGTGTTTTACAAAATGTTTCTTAAATGTTTCGCAGAAAATATCATAACATTGTACAAAGAAAAACGCAATAAGAAAAATAATATATACAAAATGAATTATATATTGACATGATATCTCAAAATGCTATGATTCATAGCGAAACAAAACGAAAATATTTCGGAACGAAAAACAGGAGGAAAAGGTATGAAACGTAAAGTATTAAGTGTAATGTTATGTGCAGCTATGGTAGTATCCATGACCGCATGCGGAGGAAGTGATGCAAAAGAGAACACTGCATCAGCAAATGCATCTGTTTCTGAAACAGAACAGGGTGAAGCAACCGAGCAGGATGCACAGGAGGAAGAACCGATCACCTGTACACTGACCGTATGGTCTCCGTCAGAGGATCAGGATCCGGAATATGGACAGTGGTTAAATAAAGTGTACCCTTTGTCAAGGACACTATGACTTTTCCTTTTCAGATTTCTATTTTATATTTGTTTGTTGTGTAGAGGCATCAAAGTGATGCCTCTGATTGATTGTTTTTACCTTTTGCTTTAGGGATTATCAGTGGATAAATTCCTGTTGTCAGATATTGATAATATTCAACAGGTGACAACCTTGCTAAGTCCCATTGATAACGTTCTGTATTATAATATTCTGTCCAATCCCTAACTGCGTTTAATATCTCCTCATAGCCGTAGCACTCTGATAGATCTAATTCATCTTTCATATGACCAAAGAATGATTCCTGAGGAGCATTGTCCCAACAGTTTGCTCTACGTGACATAGACTGTCTCAGTTCGTTATCCTTTAACAATTGGATAAATTTAATGCTGGTATAGTGGGAACCCTGATCGCTATGTATTAATGTTTCTGTGCTTAAATCAGTTCCATGTTTTTCTATTAACTGCTTTACTGTTTCTAATACAAAATCAATTTCTAGTGATTCGCTGAGAACCCATGACAGAAGTTCCTTGGTACAGGCATCTATAATTGTTGACATATAGCACCGGGGTGCTTTTCCATTTATAATATACGTGATATCCGTTAACAGAATTTTTCTTGGTCCGTGTTCCTCGAATTCACGGTTTACTATATTGGGTGCGGTATATGCAGTTGCCATTGCTTTTGCCATTCTCCGATAGGGATTTGCCTTGCGGATAGGGCACTGTAAGTTGTACTTCTTCATCAACCGCCGGATTTTTTTGATATTCATCACTATCGGCGGTTCCATGTGTAACAGCCTCATATATATGCTACGGGCACCTTTATGATATCCTCGGTACTGGTATGCTTTCAGAATCAGAAGAAAATCCTGTCTGTCCTGTTCCTCCCTTTCCATTCGCTGGTCTTCTGTTGAGAGATAATGGTAATATCCCGAACGGGATACTCCTGCAATTTCGCACATGGCAGCTACATTCAATAGATTATCGTTTTTTTGCATGGTATCATAAATAATCTGATACTTTGCATGGGCTGGTATTTTCATTATTCCGGAGCCTCCGGATTTAAAGATACAATTTTTTTTAGAAACTCAATCTCCTGATCTTTATATGCCAGTTGCATTTCTAAATATTTTATCCGATTTTCAGCCGAAAGATATCCGTTGCAGCCCTGTGCATAGGTGTTAAGATCTCGAAAACCATTTCCCTTTTTTACTTCATTTCCAATCATGGTTTTCAGACCATTTATTCTGGAATCCCCCAGGATATTTGGATCTATCCCAAGAGTCGAAACAATCTCACGTGGAAGCCTGCCCTTTGACAGTTCCTCCCAAAACAGTTTTTTAAATTCTGCCGAGAAATGTACAATGCTCGGTGATACATCCAGCACATATTTGCTATTTCTCAGTGTGAGCATTTCCTGTTCTGTAAACTTTCTGTTTGCCATAATTTCCTCCAATTCATTATTATTGTAATATCAATCTGAATCGGAGTCAAAAAGCGATTTTGTCCAAAATGAAGGGGTTCATCAAAACCATGTCCGAAGTTAAGGGTTCCCTGTAAACTCATTGTATAGATTTAAGGGTTTTCATTAAAACTTACTGTCTAATGGTAAGGGTTTTAAAAACTCAATCTGTCCAATCTATAGGGTACATTTTACTCTTCTGCCTGAAACCATTGTCATTAAATTTTATTTAAAGTCATTCAAAGCCTTGAATTTACTGACTTTGATGTAAGAATCTGTAAAGATAAGAAAACCTGTTTTATCCTGAAAAAATCTGGTTTGGGTGGAAATCCACCCTATATCCACCATAAGGGGTTTGTTATACTGTTCTTTCAGGTGCATAATCTGCCACCATTGTATTTTACAAATCCAGTAATGATTATCTGGTTTTCTTATTAGATTTGATTTCATTATAACGCAAATATGGTCATATGTCGATATTAAATTGACCGTATAATGCTTATCCAAAAATGAAATTTTAAATTCCACCACCACATTTGGTGGTGGAATTTACTCCCG
>OCHO01001174.1_pt1 | contig 17557 bp, 12 predicted proteins | sample 1538441 | NCBI WGS metagenome assembly OCHO01 (sample SAMN04571691, study PRJEB22368) | human gut metagenome | biome: human gut; material: stool | host: Homo sapiens | place: Luxembourg | collected 2012-06-29
TGAGGATAAGGAACTACTAAGTTTATAGCTTAGTAGTTTTTTTGATATAATATAGAATAAAAACAGGTGAACCGTACCACAAGTAACGGAGCACGGATTTGAATAGTAAAATCAATATAAAAAATATATGAATATAAAAAGTGGGGGAACGTATGTTAAATGAAGATAGTTTATTAGTATTTGATACAAGTTCATTACTTGATTTATATAGACATTCACTTTTAACTAGCCGTAGATTGTTAGATTATATAAAAGAGTGTGAAGATAAAATTTGGATACCTAATCAAGTAAAAGAAGAATTTATAAAAAACAAAGATAAAGCAAAAAATGTTAATATGTATAAAAAGTTTAAAACTTCTACTATAAAGGAGTCTGATAAGTTAAGAAATCAAATGTCTAAATATATTAATGAATATTCAAAATCTGGTTTTTCTAGACTAGATGATTTAGATAGCAATATAAAATCCAAATTTAATGAAATAAATACTATTATAGAAGAATACGAAAAGTCAATTAAAGAAGAAAGTGATTTATATAAAGACTTTATACTTAACGAAGTTGATGTATTTTTAGATAGTTTAATTAGTGGAGACAAAGTGGGACAACCCTTTAACATTATAAAAAAAATGGAGATAATAAAAGAGGGAGAATTAAGATATAAATACAAGATAGCTCCAGGATTTGAGGATGAGAAAAATAAAATAGGAATTGATAAATTTGGAGATTTGATTGTTTGGAAACAAATTATAAGCCATTCAGCTAGTACACCTCATAATAAAATATATTTTGTTACTAGCGACAATAAACCAGATTGGTTCAAATTTGTAAATAACAAATATGAACCATGTAATGAACTTATAGAAGAATTTAATTACTTTATTCAAGATAAAGAAATAAATATTATAACAATGAGTGAATTTATAGAAATTGTAATTAATAGTACAGATAAAACTGATATACAATTACTTAGTGAATTAAGAAAAGAAATTGTAATAAGAAATATTGAGCACAAAAATATAGAAAGTGTAATACAGAATAAAATTAATGAAAATATAGATTATATTTTAAACTATGCACCTACAAATATAGAAATTGGAACAGTATTAAGTAGTATAGACATAGAAGAATTTAATATATCAAGAATAAATCTGATATTTGAGGGTGATAAAACTACTTATAAGTTAAATTGTGATTTAAAGTTGACTTCTGAAATTACATTAGAAGATATATATACAACAGAATATGGAGAGATTGAATTTATAGGAAATATAGATGTATATATTGATAGAGATATGAGAATTACAGAAAAAGAGTTTATAAGTAATGTTAAAAGTAATATTAATCAAGCTATATCTCCTGCAACTATAAATATAGAAAATAGTGAATATAGTTGGTTGGGGGAGATTAATAAAGAAGGTATTGATGACGGGGATTATTATACAACATGTGGAAATTGTGGGAAGGGAATCAATTTTAGTAATGATGCAGGAAACTCGTATTGTATCAATTGTACAAGAGAGTACGATTTATAAGTTATTATTATCTAATAAATAAAAATCGTGCTCCGATGAGTAAGGTAGGAAGAACCGTACCACAAGTAACGGAGCGGGATAGACTTATACATTGAGATGCCATAGTTAAGGCTACTTTCACATATAAAATCACTGTATTATAAATAAATGAAACTTATAGTATTAGGTATTGTTATAACTTTATAAAGGTTACATCAATGAAACAAAAGGAGATTGTAATGACAGATTTATTTAAATTATCTCATGATGAATTATTTAATATCATGAAAAACAACATCGAGACAAAAAACTTGGATGAAGCACTTGTTGCTTGGGGATTATTAAATTTTGAAGATATAGATTATAAAAGATATTATCTTGCACAAATATACCTTGGTATGGAAAAGTTCGATAAGGCAATATATTATGGAATGCAAATTAAAAATTTAAAACATAAAGAAAAAGCAGGACTATTGATATTATCTGCGTATTCTAATTGTGGGGATATAAAAGGATTCACTGAATATTTTTTTAATGAATTTAATGGAAATATTGGTAAAATACAGTTAATTAATTATATTTATAGACTCGAGTTTTATGGTAGATCATATAAAGATGTCAAAGTTAATATGGATGAAGAATACAATTATATTATTGAATTACTAGAGTCTGATAAAGTAATAGATAGAATTACTGATAATGACTTTGGAACATATATTATGAATACAATTAATTTCACATCAATGTATATTGAAAGCCATCGAGAAAGTAAATTGATTTTAGGTACAGGTGATAAGTTTGCAATATCAAATGCAGTAGCAAAAACATTTTATATATATAATTTGGTATCACTTCTTTTTCCTGAATATGCTGAAGATTTTTCACTTAAAATGCTTTGCGAAGATTATGATAATAATGTGAAATTTTTCCTTGAATCTATAAAATATTATAACTATATTATAAAAAAGAGTAAAAAATATATGCTTGATTATTATAATATTCTAGAAAGATTGGCCGATGATAATACATTAATTGATGAGATAACAGATAATATTGATGAACTTAAAGGTTTGATTCGTGAATTTGGAGATAGAGCCACTTACCCAGTAATTACAGCATACTCAAAAGCAGTTATCAATCAAGATTCTAGAAGGGATATTTTAGAACATAGTCTAATTGAAAGTGGTGTATTGTCAAGCACATTGGAGAAAGCTTCAAACTATGAACAGGTAATAAATTGCTTGAGTGAGAAGTCGAAAATTGCATATAAATCAGCATGTTCAATATATAATTTAACAAAGAATGTTGATTTTGGCCAAAAAGATGCAGGAACAATCTCTTTAGCTTTTTATCGAATTATAGAACTTGAATCTAATATAAGAATATGGAATAAAATAATTGAGAAAATATCATTACATAAAATTGAAATTGAATATAAAAATAATCTGAAAGAAATAGATAGGAAAAGTAAAAAGAGATATACATCTAAATGGAATAAATTGATTAATATATTTAAAAAAATTGAGAAAGATTCAGATTCTTCAGGACTTATGATTGGAAATATGCGTGTACTTCTTGAATACATTAAAGAACCAGAGAATGATACACTTTCATTAATGATTAAAGAAGCATATATTGATAGGTTGACTGATGCTGGAAGAAAGGCTTACGAACTAGGTTTGATAGATCAATGGTATTCGTTTGAAAATACGGAGAAGTATAGAAATCCACCTGCACATGCAAAATATTTACATATAGAAACTGCAAATATGTGTAAAGCATATGTAGAAGAGCAATTGATTAATATGAATAATTGGTTTAAATAACAATAGATATAAGGATAATAGGATATTATGTGAGTACTACAAATAGATAAATTACATATAATAATGAATACAAAATAATAATTTAATTGAGTAATAAATTTTTAAGAATAGTAAATAATCAATGTATTAATTAGATTTATATTTTGTAGAATATTAGATTTTTATTGTGAAAATTAAAACAAAATATTGAAGTTTATTACAAAATTAGGTATTATGTAAGTACAGATACATATTAAATTACCCAAAAGTAGATTTTATATACTGAAGAAATTTTAACATATATTGAATTTATAATCCTTATAACTTATTTAAGTTAGGATTAGATGGATTCAGAAAATATAAAATTTATGGAGGTATTTTTCTATGGTACTAATATTAAATACAGATATAGTAGCTATAATGACTCTTATAGTTACAACTATTGGTGTTTTACATCAGTTGTTTTCTTGTAAATAATAGATGTTTTAATCTTAAAAAGAGGAATTATCCTCTTTTTTTGTTTATACTTATTATTTTAACAAGGTAAAGTGAAGAATTAACTAAAAAATATATAATAGTTTAATAAATAAATAGATAGCTACAAAAATTACGTCTTGTATGACTAATGGGTTAAAAATCATTTCGAAAAGTACAAAATAAAATTGTTGATATGATTATTGAGCATTATCCCCACCATTGAAAAAGAGGAAAAGGGACTACTAAGTTTATGACTTAGTAGTTTTTTTATTTTAAATAATAGTTAAGAATATTAATAGATGTATTGCTTCTACAAGAGCTATGTATAAACTAACATTAGCAACAAGAACTACGTTCTTGTATTACCCTTGGGGTAAAATTTATGTAGAAAAGTGTAAAATAAAATTGTGGGTTTGATTGTGATGAATCATCTCCACCAGTTTTGAAAAATAATGCTTGAGAGCATCTAAAATCCTAGGTTTTTGAACCTAGGATTTTTTAGTTTTTAATAATTTATCACACAATAAATAAAAAAAGTTTTTCTAATTACAATAAATTTTTAATAATAAAGTTGCACTATTAAAACAGAATAATAGGTAGTAAAACTTTTTCTTAAAAATTGTATTCATAAAGCTATATTTTAGATAAACATATTAAAAATTTAGCGGAATTACTACTTTTTTGAATGTGATTTTTTAACATAATCTCTATATTCATCTCTAACTAAAGCATATTTAATTAGGTTAACTATTAAGTTTTGAACTTCCGGCTGATTTACATATAATAATTTATTATTTTTTATTTTCCCTAAAACTATCTCATCTGAATCATTAAGTAGTTCAGGATATTTATTTTTTATAAATTTTTTTAATTCTGAAATTTTACCACTCCCAATATTACCAACTGCGATTGCTCCACTATGAGTTATAGTTACAGTACTGTCTACTATATTTAAAAATTTATTCATATTTAATTGAAGAGAATTATGACTTTTATTAAAATCATCTATCGATACAACTAGAACACTTTTTCCAGTAGAATTACCGTATAAAGGATCATTATTACATTTTGCAGAAGCTATAACACAAAAACTAATTAGCTGATTATTTCCAAATGAATCTTCAATTATAAGTGTTCTATATAAAGTATTATAATGACCTCCTGATGCATTCCCATAACTCATATATCTTATACCACAATCTTCTAATATTTTTATTCCAGCAAAATTTTTTGGGGGAAATTTTTCACTTTCATCTAAAAAGCATTCACCTATGTTTATAATAAAAGGTTTTAATTTATCTTCTGTGTCTTTACCAATCATATAAAACTCATCGTATAAATCTATGTCAGAATTAAATAATTTTTTATAAGGAGTTCTATCTATTTTGAAGTCTTTAGCATAGTCTGATTTTTGGGTTTTATTTTGAATTATTTTATCGTAAGTAGGAAGATTTTTTAGTTTATGATATTGCTGATCATCTTCGCTATAATGGAATGCAAGCATATCTATACCGTTAGTTATGAAAATATAATCTACATAAAGTTCATCTGCGTATTGAGCTGCTTGAGTAAATACTTTATTGGTTAATGGGGTATTATTTGATTTACATTCTACTATAGCAACTGTATGTAGTTTATCATCTTGGTCTATTTCATCTATTGCTATATCTATTCTTTTTCTAGACTTTAAACCATATTCTTTTAGATTAACTTCTGTATCAATCATTTTTTTAGGAACTTTTAGTTGATATTTTAAAAATTTTATGATTTGTTGTCTTACTATTTCTTCTGGAGTTTTTTGAACAAAAATTTTTCGGCTTTCATCAAAACAACAATCTACACCATTTCTTTTATAATTGAAGTTTAATTTATATTTTGAAACTATTTTGTATATATTCATTGAATTCTCCTTTCTGTATAAATACATAAAATATTACTATATATTGTATCAGAGAATTTTACAGTTATATTTTTGATTTAGAATTATATAGAATATTTAAAAAAATTATTTTTATATTTGATTTTTGGGGTACCATCCTAGCTTTAGTATATCTTTTGCTATTTCAATTTTACAAATTATATGGATAAAATATTAATATATTTAAAAGTTATGGAAAAAAATGCTAAAATATACTTATAATTATACAAAAGGGGGAAAAAGAGTGAATACAAAAGCAAATCAAACAACTATTAACATACAAGAAAAATCAAGTCTTATATGGTCAATAGCAGATCTTATTAGGGAGTACTATAAACCACACGAATACGGAAAAGTTATACTTCCCATGACTGTTATCAAGAGATTCAACGATACTTTACAACCAACAAAACAAAAGGTACTAGATACTTATGAAAAAGTAAAACATCTAGAAGTTATAGATGGATTTTTACAAAGGGCATCTGGATACCAATTTTATAATATAAGCGAATACGACTTTGAAAAATTAGTCGACGATTCTGAACATATAGAGGAAAACTTTAGAGCATATTTGAACGGATTTTCTGAAAATGTTCAAGATATATTGGAAAACTTTGATTTTGATAGAGAAATTTCAAAATTAGCGAATAGTGGGATACTATTTTTGGTCATAGAAGCTTTCAACAAGCCTAATGCGTATATGGGTGCTGACAAAATTACAGCAGTAGATATGGGATATATTTTTGAGGATTTAGTCAGAAGATTTTCTGAAAGTTACAACGAACAAGCTGGGGCTCATTTTACTTCAAGGGACATTATTTATTTGATGACTGATATATTGTTGGCAACTGACAAGGATATATTGATTGAAGAAGGAGTTGCTAAGACAGTTTATGACCAAACTATGGGAACTTCACAAATGCTTTCATGTATGGAGGAAAGATTACTTCAATTAGATAGTGAAGCAGATGTAAAATTATTTGGACAAGAGCTTAATCCTGAAACTTTTGCTATTGCAAAGGCAGATATGTTGATTCGTGGTGGAAATAGCGACAATATGAGACAAGGAAATACTTTATCTGATGATAAATTCAAGGATTATACTTTTGATTATGTGATTTCGAATCCACCTTTTGGCATTGAATGGAAGGTTGAAAAAAAGGCAGTAGAAGACGAACACAAACTTGGAGATAAAGGCAGATTTGGGGTAGGACTTCCTAAAATATCAGATGGTCAAATGTTGTTTGATTTGAACGGACTTAAAAAATTAAAAGACGATGGAAGAATGGCAATTATCCACAATGGATCTTCTCTATTTACTGGGGCTGCTGGAAGTGGAGAGTCTGAAATTAGAAGATACATGCTTGAAAATGACTGGGTGGATGCCATTATACAACTTCCAAACGATACTTTCTACAATACTGGAATTACTACATATATTTGGATTATGGACAAGGATAAAGAGGAAAAAAGACAAGGCAAAGTTCAATTAATCAATGCTTCTAAAATGTATGAAAGTAGAAGAAAAAATATAGGTAATAAACGCGTCGACATCACTGATGAATGTAGAGAGTTGATTGTAAAAGTATACGGTGATTTTAAGAATAAAGAATATAAGCTAGACGATGATAAAGTCTGTGAATCTAAAATATTTAATAATGAAGATTTTGGATTTAATAGAATAACTATCGAAACTCCATTGCTTGATGAGGACGGAGAAATTGTGAAAAAAGGCAAGAAAATAGCTCCAGATACTAAAAAACGCGATTATGAAAATGTACCTTTGGTAGAGGATATAGATGACTATTTTGAGAGAGAGGTCAAACCTTATAATCCTAATGCTTGGATAGATAAGAAGAAGACAAAGGTTGGATATGAAATACCATTTACTAGATATTTTTATAAGTATGAAGCTCCTGAAAAATCAGAGGATATTGCTGAGAGAATAGTGGATTTGGAAGATGAGATTAGTGAGTCTTTGCATAAATTGTTTGGTATGGAGGTTGCTTATAATGAGTAGAGAGATGAAGGATAGCGGTGTTGAGTGGATTGGTGAGATACCTAAGGATTGGGAAGTAGCAAGAGTAAAAAATGCTTTTATAAGAAAAAATGAAAAAGCACAACAAGAAAATCCTACGATTTTATCTTTAGCAAGAAGTGGCGTAAAAGTACGAGATATATCAACTGGAGAAGGTCAAATAGCTGAAAGTTATTATAATTATAATCCTGTTGAAATTGGAGATCTATTATTAAATCCAATGGATTTATATAGTGGTGCAAATTGTAGTATTTCAAAAGTATCTGGAGTTATAAGTCCTGCATATATAAATTTAAAAGCTAAAAAGGGATACAATTCTGTTTATTATGATTATTATTTTAAAACACAATATTGGTCAATGGCATTATTTGCTCATGGGAAAGGTGTTTCCTATGATAATCGTTGGACTTTAAATGCTGAAACTTTGTTTAATTATTATATTCCATTACCAAAATATCATGAACAACAAAAAATAGCTAATTTTCTTGATGAAAAAGTTGGAGAAATTGATAGACTTATTGATAATGCTAAAAAAAGTATTGAAGAATATAAGAAATATAAGCAATCTGTAATTACAGAAGCAGTTACAAAGGGATTAAATCCCAATTTAGAAATGAAAGATAGTGGAATTGAATGGATAGGGGAAATATCGAAAAATAGTCATGTTGGAAAAATAAAATTTTTTGTATCTAAAGTAGGAAGTGGGAAAACTCCAAAAGGAGGATTAGAAATATATTTAAATGAAGGGATTCTTTTTTTAAGAAGTCAAAACATATATGATGAAGGATTAAATTTAGATTCTCCAATTTACATTTCAAAAGAAATAGATGAAGAAATGTCTAATACAAGGGTCTTATATAATGATGTATTACTTAATATTACAGGAGGGTCAATTGGAAGATGTTGTATATATAAAGAACGATACAGAAATGCAAATGTAAATCAGCATGTAAGTATAATAAGAGTAAAAGAAAAATTAATGTTGCCAAAATTTATGCATTATTATTGGATGTCTTTGTTAGGAAAAATGGTTATTAATTTATATCAAACCGGTGGAAATAGAGAAGGAATGAGTGCTGAAGCAATAAAAAATTCACCGATAGTAATATTTTCAATATCTGAACAGATAGAAATTATTAATTATTTAGATGATAGATGTTTAGAAATAGATAATTTAATTTTAAAAAAAGAAAAACTAATATTAGAATTAGAATCATATAAAAAATCCCTTATTTATGAATATGTAACAGGCAAGAAAGAGGTAAAAAAATGATTATAAAAGAACCCGATGAAATTAAATATTCTATTCCAAAATCAGAACAGAGCGCTAATACTTTTTTTCATTTTATGGATAAATATAAGTTTTTAAAAGAAATAATTAAAGATAAAAAGTTGTATCCTAGATATTGCAAAGAAGATTTTAGTTTATTAAATCTTGATTTTAAACAAATTAGAATTGCTATGAAATGTTTTTGTGATATTCCATTACATAAAGTTGATTCACACAGAAAAGTTTATGGGGATTATTGTATCGGATTAACTAAAAATTGGGGAATAAAAAATGGACTTCAACCAGTAATATATTATAATCCGAATTCTGGAATTGCACAAAGTATAAAAAAATCATTTGATGCTGCAATTAGATATTCTGAAAATGATGAAAACCTTGATGAGGTTGCAGAAATTATAAATACAACTTTGAAGTATTTAAAATGTATAAATGGGAAGGATTTCAAAACTAATAAGATGAAAGATTTTACAGATGAAAAAGAATGGAGATTTGTTCCTAATTTAGATAATCAAGTAGGATTTGAAGAAGTTATTATTGATTCTAAGATTATTAATAATATAGATATTGTTGAATCATATAATAGAGAAATTAAAAAATACGATGATTATTGTTTGAAATTTGAATATTATGATATAAAATATATTTTTGTTAAAACAAGTAAACAACGTGATAGTTTGATTAAGTTAATATTAAAATGTAATGAAGATGATAGTGTAAAATACAGATTAATATCATGTATAAAAGTGTGGCAAGAAGTAAGGGGAGATTTTTAGTGAGCACATTTTCAAAAAACTTTAAAAATAAAAATCAAAATCAAGGATTTATTCCAAAGCCAATTTTAGATAATTTAAATTCAGAATTAAAAAACAATTTAGAGTATGTTTATTGTGGGGATGATACATATATACTTACATCAAATTCTGATGAAATGAAAATTAAAATAAAAAATTTTGATGTACAAAATATTGAAGAAATAAAACACAAATTAGGCAAAGATAATATTAGAATAGATGAATTGCTTGAATATTCATATAATGCACAGAAAGAATTAATTTTATTGCCTAAAGAAAATTTTGAGCAATATATAAACGGTGTTTTAGTTGATAATAACAAATTTATGCTTAGTAAATCACCTGTGGCTTTAAATAAAGGGAAATATTTTATAACACCTCCTAAAATGGATACAGTTGTTAAGCTCACGATTGGATCTAAAAATAATCAAAAAGAGATAGAATTTTATAGAAGACCTATAGAAAGTTTAAAAAAAGTAAGATTTTCTACTGGAAACAATGAAAATATATATGTTGAATATATTATTGATATGACCAAAAAAATAATAAATTTTACTATAAAGTCTAATGATAATAATATAAAAAGTATAGATGAATATATAGAAGTAAATGAGTATATAAGGGATATATGGATTGATGGATTGTATATTGAGAATTTATTAGTTAGTACAGAAAAAAATGATTTATATGTTAAAGATATAAATAATAAAATAAATATTTGGAAGAAGGTAAAAGAAATTAAAGAACTATTGAATTTAGAATTTGATATTAAGTCATTTGATTTAGAAAAAGAAGATATAGAACATATATTTATTTTATATAAGGCTTTGATAGAAAAAAAAGCAGTAAAAAGATATGAAAAAATAGAAAAATTTTCTTATAAATATGATCAAATTGATGATGATATGATTGAAAATTTAAAAAAGATTAAAGATACAAGCATATATCTTGAACATGAATGTACATATATTTTAAAACTATTTAAAAAAGAGTATGAATTTTATGGTGTCATAGGCTATTTTAATATTTGTATATCAAAAATAGAGGAAAATGAAAAGCAGTATGACGTATATATAAAAAATTATAAAGATAAAAATATGTATAGTGGAATGATTTTATTTCAAAATAAAGATGAAGTAAGTGAGTTTATAAAAAATTCTAAACATGTGGATAAATTACGAAAAGCAGTTTCTATATTTGAAGAGTTAGAGGGGAATAAATAGATGAACATAAAAGAAAAACAATTTGAAAGCGATATAGAGCAATATCTCATAAAACATGGTGGCTACAAAAAAGGCGACCAATCCAACTACGACAGAGATAAAGCCATTGATATAACAAAACTAACCGAATACATACAAAAAACTCAGCCAAAAGAATGGAAAAGATACCAAAGAGTCTATGGCTCTGTTGCTCAAAACAAGTTATACAAAAGATTTAACGAAAGTGTTGAAATGCACGGGTTACTTTATGTCTTGAGAAATGGATTTGACGACAGAGGAATCAGAATCAAAGTAGCTTCATTCAAACCTGAGACCACTTTAAACCAAGAAGTCATAGACAAATACAATGCCAATATACTGACTTGCACTAGACAGTTTAAATACTCTACAGAAAATGAAAATAGTATAGATATAGTATTGTCTCTAAATGGTATTCCAATAGTGGCGCTTGAATTAAAAAATCAGCTAACAGGTCAAGATGTAAACAATGCCAAGAAGCAATTTATGTACGACAGAAATCCAAGAGAACTTTGTTTCAATTTTAATAAAAGATTTTTAGTGTATTTTTGCGTGGATTTATATGAAGTATATATGACTACTGAGTTAAAGGGGAAGGACACATTTTTCCTACCTTTTAATCAAGGTTCTAATGGTGCTGGAAAAGTAGGGGGAGCTGGCAATCCTGAGAATAAAGACGGATATACTACGAGTTATTTGTGGGAAAAAGTTCTACAAAAAGATGTTTTGATGGACATTTTACAGAGATACATGACTGTAGCTATAGATGAAAAAATAAATAAAAAGACAGGCAAGAAAAAAATATCAAAGAAATTGATATTCCCTAGATACCATCAATTAGATGTGGTTACGAAGCTTATAGAAGATGTAAAGGTTAATGGCTCGGGCAAAAATTATCTAATTCAACATAGTGCTGGTTCAGGAAAGAGTAACTCTATTGCATGGCTGGCTTATGGACTTGCAAATTTACATAACAACAATGAAAAGATATTTAAATCAGTAGTAGTTGTAACAGATAGAACAGTATTGGATAGTCAGTTACAAGACACTATCTATGGTTTTGACCATACAGAGGGAGTTGTCGAAAAAATAGACGGTAAGAAAACTTCAAAAGATTTAAGAGATGCTATCAATAATGGGAAGAAGATTATAATAACTACATTGCAAAAATTCCCATATATCTATGATGAAATAGACGACAATACAAATAAAAATTTCGCTGTTATTGTAGATGAAGCTCATTCATCTCAAAGCGGAAACAATGCTAAGAAACTAAAAGCTGCACTTGCAGATACGACTGATTCACTAAAGGAGTTTGCAGAAATCGAAGGAAAGGAAGAAGCAGAAATCAAGGATAGTGAGGATATATTAGTTCAAGAATTGCTGACACAAGGCTATCATAAAAATTTATCATTCTTTGCATTTACTGCAACTCCGAAAGAAAAGACACTTGAAATGTTTGGACAAAAACTTGATGATGGTAGTTTTGCACCTTTTCATGTGTATTCTATGAGACAAGCTATAGAGGAAGGTTTTATATTAGATGTATTGCAAAACTATATGACTTATAAAACTTGTTACAAAATAGCAAAACAAACACCTGATAATCCTTCTTTGCCAGTTGGAAAGGCTACCAAAATTGTAAGAAGATTTGAGTCTTTGCATCCACATAATTTACAACAAAAGACTGCTATTATAATAGAAACATTTAGAGAAGTAACTAAGCATAAAATCAACGGACAAGCTAAAGCTATGGTTGTAACATCTTCAAGACTTCATGCTATAAGGTATTATCAAGAATTTAAAAAATACATAGAAAAACATGGCTACGACCAATTGGATATTTTAGTAGCATTTTCAGGAGTAGTAAAAGACGGTGATGTGGAATACACAGAAGAAGGCTTAAACAAAAGAAAAGATGGAACAACAATCAAAGAAAAGCAATTGCCAGAAGAATTTAGTGGAGATGATTATTCTATGCTAATTGTAGCGGAAAAATATCAAACAGGATTTGATGAACCGTTGCTTCACACAATGTTTGTGGACAAGAAATTGAGTGGAGTAAAAGCAGTACAAACACTTTCAAGAGTTAATAGAATAGCAAAAGGAAAGACAGATACGTTTATACTAGATTTTGTGAATACTAAGGAAGAAATAGAAGAAGCATTTAAACCTTATTATGAATGTACTGTTTTGGACGAAGAAATCAATGTAAATCTTATATACGACACAAGGGTAGTTATGAGAGATTTCAGGCTATACAACGATGAAGATATAGAAAAATTCATAAAAATATTCTCTAAACAAGCTAAACAGACAGAAAAAGATCTAGGAAAATTGACTAGTGTGTTTAAGCCAATAATAAATAGATATATGGACTTGGACGAAGACACTAGATATGAATTTAAAAAGACAGTTAAAAACTTCAATAAATGGTATTCTTACATAACTCAAATCAGCCGAATGTTTGATATGGAGCTCCACAAAGAATATACATTCACAGAGTATCTAGCTAAGGTGCTTCCTAGAGCTTATGACGAAAAAGATGTTGATTTGGAAGGCAAATTAAAGCTTGAATTTTATAAACTAGAGCAGACATTCAAAGGTAGTATTTCTTTGAGTCCAACAGTAGAAGATAAGACACTGGAAAATGTTAAGTCAATTGACATAGCTGGTAAAGCACCAGATGAAGATGATTTGCTTCAAAACATAATCGACAAGGTCAATGAAAAATATCAAGGTAAGTTTACTGATGGGGATAAGGTAATAGTTGAGACTATTTATAATAAATGCGTTAAGGGTAATAAGAAGTTGAAGAATTATGCTAAGAAAAATGACGAGGAAGTTTTTAATAAGTCTATTTTCCCTGAGATATTTAATAAGGTAGCACAGGATTGCTATATGGAACAGGTAGCGGCTTTTTCTAAGTTGTTTGAGGATAAGACGTTTTATAGTTCTATTATGGAGGCTATTGGGAAAGAAGCTTATAGGGATTTGAGGAATTTATAGTGAAATGAATTATCAGATTTTATGATATTCAATAATAAATTTTTAATAATTTTAATTAAAATACATTACAAATTTAGAAATTATAGAATATTAGTTAAAAAGGTTATAATTGATAAAATATTAAATGGAGGGAGTAAATGCTAAGAAAATTTATGTTTATAGACACAGAATCCTTAGAGGATTATTATTTAAGTATTTCAGACAAAGCAGACGTAAATAATATAAAAAAATTTAATGAACTATATAAATATTTAGAGGAGAACAATCTTATAAAAGATCTTAAAGAAAATATAGAAGAACTTAATGTTGGTGATATTATAGAAATGAATATCACAGTTAAAATACCGAAAATGTATATGCAAATTAATCAATTTTCAAAGATTGCCCCATTTTTCGGACATGCTCAAAACTTAGGTATATGGAAGATGAAATCAGAAACAGATATAAAAATCTTGGAAGAAATGAAAGGAGTATCTAATTTAATAAAGGATCAAAATATTCCTATTATAGGAGAAAGTAATAATAAAAAACTAAAAATAGTAACGGATATTAATAATAAATTTTTAAAGGTTGGTTTAAAAGAATTTGAAGGTGAAATTACAATTATAGGTAAAGTGAAATCAATTATTAAAAAAGGTAAAGGTATAGATGTTTATAATTTGATGCCTGAAATGGATAAAATTATACCAAATAGAGGGCAGAGAAGAAAGCTTAAAAAAGAGAATCCTGATCTAATAGAACATGTATCAGGACCAGCTTTGGAAATTTATACATTAGCGATGTATAGATAAGGAGGATTTTATGGAGGAACTTAGAGAATTATTAGAGGAAGGGAAAACGGTTAGACTATCTTGTTATAAAGATGACGGTTATATGGGAGGATATTTATCAGGAGAAGCATATAGTGAATGGTTAACTAAGTGTAAATTATTTATAAATTCACACTGTTCAGATGAAAGTGTAAAGAATGAGGCGCTTGATATAATTAATAATGCCCATAGTAACAGTCTAATTAAATATGATAACCTTATGGGAATACTTAAAGCCCTAGAATCAAAACCACAATATATAGTATATGAAAATCATAATAAAAATAAAATTAAAAAAATATTTATAAGTCATTGTTCTAAAGATAAATACATAGTAAATAAATTTGTAGATTTAATTAAATCTATTGGTGTAAAAAATAAACAAATATATTATTCTTCATATGAAGAAACAGGTGCAGAATATTTAGAGGATTGTTTTGATAGAATAGAACAAGAATTTAAAGAAAATGAATTATTAGTGATTTTTATGATATCTAGAGATTTTTATAAAAGTGAAGTATGTATGGCAGAAACTGGTGCAACATGGGTATTATGCGAAAAAAACTATATACCAGTTATATTACCTCCATATGAATATAATAATATAAGAGGTGTTGTAAGAAGTACACAAAATAGTTTATTGTTAGATTCACCAGAAATATCTGTTAAACTTGAAAAATTAAAAGAAAATATAGAAAAATTTTTAAAAATAGAAGATAAGGTATCAAATACAGAATGGGTTAGAAAAAAAGAAGAGTTTATAGGATATATAGAAGAACAAGTTAAAAAAATAGAAGATTTGCAATATGAGATAAAAGATATCAAAATTGTTGATTCAAAGATAGTATGTAAAATATTTTTAAAAAATAATACTTATGAAAGGCAAAGATTAGAAAGCTCAAACATATGTATTATGTCTAAAAAAGGAGATGAAGAAACTCGAGAAATAAATGATTGGACTATTACATCAGTTGTTGTTCAACCGTTTGAAGAAGTTTATTTTTATATAAGTATAGATAAAACAGAAAAAATAAAATTTAATTCTGAAATTGATAAAAAAAATAGTAGCATAGATATAAGATTTTATAGTGAAAATTAATATGAAAAAATAAAAAATATAAGATATAAATTAAGAATGATAGTTGATAAATTTGTTGGCTTGATTATTGAAAATAATACTCACCAATGAAATAAACTAATACCTATGTCCTTTGGGATATAGGTATTTTTATTTTGTTTAATAGAAATGATACATTTAGGAAATAAAAAAGTGCTAAATAACAGAAACAAATCCGTTAAAAAGCACTTACAAATACAACTACATATGGTGAATTAGCAATAATGTTTGAAGGAAGATTAGTTTAAATCTAGCTCAAAAAATGCTTTTTTAGAGGGCTTTTATTAACATGCAATTAAATACATATATTGAAAATAAGGCATAGGCTAATTTAGCAAGCCTATGCCTATATAAAAATTATCATAGAAAGTTATTTACGGAAAAAATTTCGAACTCTCTCTTTACTTATAATAATATTCCAATTAAAGTTATTGCAGAGACAATTTGTAATAACGCTATAAATAATCCATACAGAGATACTGATTTTCCTTGTTTAATTAAATCTTTTACATTAACTCTTAATCCGATAGCAGCTAAAGCAATTATTTCAAATTTATTACTTATTTCTTTGCAAAGAACTGAAACATCAGTGTTTATTATATTTAAAGAGAATAATGCACAAGTTATAAAGAATCCTATTACATACCATGGTATTTTTATTTTTCCTTTTTCTATATCTTGTACTTCTTCTTCTATAATTTCTTTATTTGATTTATGTTTTAAATGACCTAATACGAAAACAACAACAACTAAGAATATTATACGTACAATTTTAAATATTGTAGATAAATCTTTTACATGTTCATTTACCATTGCTCCACTGGCAACAACTTGTCCTACAGATTGTAATATACCACCAATCATTGCAGATGTTTGAGTAATTCCACTATTATATAAGAATTTAGCTATTGCTGGTAGTAAGAACATAAGAAATATACCAGTTACGTTAACAATAGTTATTGATATTCCTTTTTCGTTATCATCAGCTCCAATTACAGGTGCTGTTGCAGCTATTGCAGAAGATCCACATACTGCATTACCACTTGCCATCATATATCTGAAGAAATTTTAAAATCAATAAATGTATATAGGATAAAAGATCATAATATTAATAGACCTTTATATAGTGCTATACACAAAGATAAGTATATTTCTAAACCTATAAAATGTTTTATGGAATTTTGTGAAGAAATAACTATTTTAAGCAATAATATATAATTGAATATAAAAATATATTGTATAAGATTTTTTTATAAATCAATAATAAAAAACCACAATTAAGCAAAAAATAAACAGAATAAAAAGTTATACAAGGCGTACATAAAGGAGTGAAAAAGATGACAAATATGAAGCCGACTATGATACATAGTGATAGAGGCTCTGTTTTTTCTGTTTTCAGTGAAGAAGAGCTAAAAAATATGACTAATAATTCTAAAAGAAAAGTTGCTATATGTGGAAGAATAAATAATAGTGGAATAGTTGAGGTGCCAGAAGGGGCTACTCTTGCGGAAATTATAGAATTGGCAGGAGGAATATTAGACAAAAGAGAT
>OCHO01001177.1_pt1 | contig 17489 bp, 17 predicted proteins | sample 1538441 | NCBI WGS metagenome assembly OCHO01 (sample SAMN04571691, study PRJEB22368) | human gut metagenome | biome: human gut; material: stool | host: Homo sapiens | place: Luxembourg | collected 2012-06-29
GGCGCTTCGCGCCAGCTCCCCCAAAGGGGGAGCCCTTGGCAAAGGCGTGAAGTCTAAGCGTAACGCCTGACGGCTCCCCTTGCGGCAGCAGGGCGTAAAGTGCCGAACTACAAACTCGGCGGACTGCCAAGGCCTCTCACTTTGGGAGAGGTGGCATCGCGGAGCGATGACGGAGAGGGCAAGCCCGCTTCCGGCGGCGCACCGCGTCCGTTTAGATTGCACTTGCGATGGGGCAGCTTACACTTGCGATAGGGCAGCTTACACTTGCGATAGAGCAAATGGTTTTATTTTCCCCACACACGATCACCTATTACCGCCCCTCCCCGCCGTTGCATCCGGTTTACGGCAAAGCCATCACCGGGCGCGGGGCGTTGCGGGGCACATAATAAGTGACGCTATAAAAATAAGGTGTGCCAGAAGGCTTACGCCTCCTGGCACACCATTACGAGGCATTGTCATCAGCCCCGCCTAACAAGTAGGGCGGTGCAAATGAAATACTCTTTCTATTTAGTTGTTAAGCCAAATTAGCCAACGACCTTGAGAATCTCATTCCAATTGCCATCCTTATCGAGGTAGGAGAGGGTCTTGGAAGCGGGGCTACCAGCCTTCAGCTTCACGTCGCCAGCCTTGTTAGCAACGGTGGTGTTGCCCAGCAGGTAAACAGCAGCAACATTGCCCAGAGTGTGAGCAATAGAGTCGCCGACGTTCTTGTTCTCAGCAACGAAGAAGCCCTTGAAAGCATCGCCAATGCCCTTCCAGTTAGCGTTGCCGCCGAAGACATAGCCCAGAGTGTTGTGGACCATGTCGTCAACGAAAGCGTTACCAACGATGGTCACAACGTTGGTGTTGAAGGTCTTGACGTTAGCAGCAGTCCAAACGGTAGCAGTGCGATCGCCAACCCAATCGATAAAGGATGCGCCGCCCTCGACATAGGACAGCTCGTTCTCTGCGATAACAGAGTAGTTTGCAGGCATCATCATAATGAATTACTCCCTTCAAATGATTAAATCGAATTTGAGGCTTTTTTCCGGCTGCGCAACCTTCCAAAAGCCGTTTTTATGTAATCGAGTGCGCACTCGATTGCAACTTAATAAGTAATGGCCTCTTCACCGTCGTCATCTTCCTCGACAACAGCCGCTGCCACGGGTTTGGGCGCTTCCTTCTTATGGCGGAAGATGCCCTGCTGGAGGTTCCAAAGCTCGTAATACTTGCCCTTTTTCTCCAGCAGCTCGTCATGGGTGCCGCGCTCCACGATCTCGCCGTGATCCATGACCAAGATCAGGTCACAATCGCGGACGGTGGACAGGCGGTGGGCCACAATGAGCATCGACTTATCAGCCAGTTGGTTGTAGATCATGTCAAAGATGGTGTTCTCTGTGCCAAAATCCAGACTGCTGGTCGACTCATCCAGAATATAGAGGTTCGAGTCCTTCAGGAAAGCTCGTGCCAGAGCGATCCGCTGCTTCTCACCGCCGGACAGGCCGTTGCCGGCTTCCTCCAAGTAGGTGTTGTACTGCAGCGGCAGCTTGCGGATGAACTCGTGTGCATCGGCCTTCTTCGCTGCTTCCTTCACCTGTTCCATGGTGGCGTTCGGGTTGGAAATGCGGATATTCTCAAACAGAGTCTTGCTGAACAGCTCGACATTCTGCGGAACGTAAGAGATTGCGCGGCGCACCGATGCGTTGGTGTACTCGTCGAGGTTGATGCCGTTTACATCGATCTCGCCGCTCTCCGGCTCATAATACTTGAGCAGGAGCTTGGTGATGGTGGACTTGCCGCTGCCGCTGCTGCCCACCAGCGCCACCTTCTTGCCCTGCGGGATCGTGAAGGAGATGTGGTTCAGTGCGGGGTTGCGGTTGCCATACCGGAAGGTGACATCCTTGAACTCGATGTCGCCCTCGATCTGCTCCATTTCGGTGTGCTCCTCGTCTTCCGACTGCTCAGACTCGTAGTCCATGATCTCGGTCAGACGCTTCATGGAGATATCAGCTTCCTGAATCGACATCTGCATCCCGATCAGGTCGCTCACCGGAGAAGTAAAGTAGCCCGAAAGCGTACTGAACGCCATGTAGCCGCCCAGCGTCAGGTCGCCGTTCAGCACCTGCATGATACCGGCATAGGTCGTGACCATGCCCAGCACCGTGGTGATAACAGTGGAGATCAGGGACTGCCCGGTGCTGATCTTACTGGACCGGAGGCTGATCTTCAGGCTCTTGATGTACTCCCGTTCCAGCGCTTCCAGTTCGCGGTCTTCGCACGCATTGCACTTGATGGTCTCAATGCCGCGCAGACTCTCGATCATCTGGCTGTTCAGGATCGCCGACTGCTGCATCGTTTCTTCATTGATCCGCTTGTACGGCTGCTTGAAGATGATGACGAGCAGGAAGCTCAGCGCGGTGCTGAACAAGGTGAGGGAGAACAGCGTGGAGTTCATCCGGAACAGCACGACGCCTACACCCAGCGCCATGACCACGTCCATGACGATACTCATCGCCATGCTGGTCAGAACGGACTTGATGGTGCTTGCATCGGAGTAGCGGGTGGTGATCTCGCCGGTCTTCCGCGTTGCGAAGAACTTCATCGGCAGTTTGTACACATGCTCGAAGTAGCCCATCATCAACGGGATGTCTACCTTGATGGACAGGAAGATCAAGATCCACTCGCGAACCGTGCTGAGCAGGTTGCTGGTGAGGTTGACCACGCTGAACACGATGATCAAGGAGACGAGCAAGTTCTTCAATCCGTACGGGAGCACCTCGTCCATCAGCGCTTTGTTGAACACTGTGGAGACGATGCCGATCACCGTCAGGATCACCGAACTGAGGATAGCGTAGAAAAAGAGTTTCTTTTGCGGCCACAACAGGTCGATGTACCGCTTCAACATGCGGTGCTTGCCTTCCTTGTAGCTGAACTCTTCCTTGCCCTTACCGTCGTCCTTCGCCGTGCCGTTGACACTGGTGGACTTTTTCGCCTTGCCGCCCTTGAACTCGGAAGTCGGGTTCAGCAGCAGCAACACGCCGGTAAAGTTTTTATAGAACTCATCAAGGCTGATCTTCTCAAGGTCTTTTGCCGGGTCGCCGATGATCACGGTGTCCTTGCATTTGTACTTCTTGGTCTTATCGGCCTTGCGTTCCTCTTCCTGCTGCACATGCTTGTGGCGGGCGGTGTCGTCCTTGATGGTGGTCTTTTTGAAGACCACCACGAAGTGTGTCATGCCCTGATCCGTAATAACCTGTGCGATACAGGGAAGCGTAAAATCACTTAAAAAGTTCTCGCGGTCCACACGGACAGCTGCCGTGTTGAAGCCCATCTCATTGGCGGCTTTCTGCAGACCCACGAGGTTCGTGCCCTTCATGTCGGTACCCATCATGTCGCGTAAGCGGGTGATGGTGATTTCCTTTTTGTAATGGAGGCACACCATTGCGAGACTGGCAGCTGCACAGTCGGTCGTGTCGTGCTGCCGCACATAGGTATAACGCATAGATGTTTCCTTTACAAGAGACCGACAACCAATGGGAAACGATCTCTCTTCAACTTTCTAATATTCAAAACTGCCTCCCATATTCTAGCACAATACGGTCAAATACACAAGTAAAACTTTGTGCGCACCGCAAATACAGAGCATCTTCAGCAGATTTTGACGCAGGAGAAAGGTTCTTCGCTCTCAAAAAGCAGCGCATAGCCCTCTGCTTTGCCCTGCCCTGCGGAGAACCAAGGCAAAGCAGAGGCCAAGCTGCTATCAAAAAGAAGGGAGCGCCTACCCTTTGATCGATTCATCGCTTCAGGAAAACTTCCTAAAGCTTAGGTGCAGTATACCACAATCTGACAGCTTCTTCAAGAGGACATTTTTTAAGAAACCGTTAATTTTGAAAAAAATGTGAAAAAAGAAACAGAATGGTTACAACCCACACCGATAAAAAGGGGCGGCGGATCAAAAACCCGCCGCCCAAATTACTGGCGCCTCTTGCCTGACTCGAACAGGCGACACCCTGATTAACAGTCAGGTGCTCTAACCGACTGAGCTAAAGAGGCATCTTTATTCAGAGCTTTACAGCGGTGAAAGCTGTTGCGAGTAGGATTATACCTCTTTTACGGACTATTTGCAAGCCTTTTTTGAAATTTTATGTAAAATAGGGGTCCTATAGGAAGCGTCAGCTAAACCGGGGCGCAGTCTGCCCCATCATTTGCACTATCTAAACCTACGCCCTGCGCCGCCTCTGCCGGGCTTGCCCTCTCAGGCGCTTCGCGCCAGCTCCCCCAAAGGGGGAGCCATTGGCAAAGGCGGAAAGTCTGAGTGCAGCGCCTGACGGCTCCCCTTGCGGCAGCAGAGCGCAAAGTATTAAACCGGAAACTTTGTGGACTGCCAAGGCCTCTCACTTTGGGAGAGGTGGCATCGCAAAGCGATGACGGAGAGGGCGAGCCCGCTGACAAGAACGCACCGCGTAAGTTTAGATCAAGCCTTTCGGAAGTCTGCCCCATCATTTGCACTATCTAAACCTACGCCCTGCGCCGCCTCTGCCGGGCTCGCCCTCTCAGGCGCTTCGCGCCAGCTCCCCCAAAGGGGGAGCCCTTGGCAAAGGCGTGAAGTCTGAGCGTAACGCCTGACGGCTCTTTTTGTGGCAGCAGGGCGTAAAGTATAAAACCGGAAACTTGGCGGACTGCCAAGGCCTCTCACCTTGGGAGAGGTGGCATCGCAAAGCGATGACGGAGAGGGCAAGGCCGTCTCCGGGGTGGCAGGGCCTTTGTTTAGCAGGTGCTCACGGTGGGGAGAGGGCAAGCCCGCCAGCGAGAACTCTGCGCCTTTGTTTCCCACAGCGTATGACAAGGTCGTGTCCCCCATTTCGCGCTTTCTTACCGGGTGCATCTGCTATACTCTCCCCAAAGGGGGCGGGGCATATCCGCACGGTGATCTATCTCGACGTGCTGCTTTTGGTAAATTTCGTCACCACAGCGTTATTTTTGCTGGCGGCGGGGCTGCTGAGCGGCGTCACAGCAAGCGGATGGCGGGTCACGGCCGGGGCGGCGCTGGGGGCGGCAGCCTCCCTCATCCTGCTGGCCCCGACGGCTCCATGGCCGCTGGGGCTGGCGTACCAGACAGCCACCGGGGCGGTCATCGTCCTCGCTGCCTACGGCTGGCCGGGGGCGCGGTGCTTTCTGCGGCTGGCGGCATGGTTCACGGCTCTCCACCTCGCGCTGACGGGGGCAGTGCTCCTGCCCGGCGCCCACAGCAACAATTTCAGCGTCTATCTGCCCCTTTCGCCGGGGCTGCTGCTCCTCTGCGCCGGGGGCGTGTATCTGGCCGTTCAGGGCGTGCTGCGGCTGCTGGGACGGCGCGGCGGGCAGACAGTCCCCGCCACCCTGCTCGTGGCCGGGGCCGCGCTGCCGCTCCGGGCCTTCTGCGATACCGGCTTCTCGGTGCAGGAGCCGCTTTCGGGCCGGGCCGTGGTGCTGGTGCGGTATGCCGCCGCCCAAAGCGCCCTGCCGCCCCCGCTGGGGGCCTACTTATCCGCCTACTTTTCCGGCGGTACCGCCCCGCCTCCGCCGGAGCTTGCGCTGCGGTTCGTCCCTTGCACCACCGTCGCAGACCACTGCATCCTGCCCGCCGTCCCCGCCGCCCTCGCGTCAGCCCCGGCCCGGCCCCTCTACGCCGCTTTCTGCGACCTCCCGCCACCGCCGGGCGGCTGGGAGATGCTGGCGGGGGAGGAAGCTCTTCTTGATTAGCATTTCCTTCATACAACCTCTCAGTCAATGCTCCGCATTGCCAGCTCCCCTAGTAGGGGAGATGTCGCGCCAGCGACAGAGAGGTTGTACGAAGGCAAGCCTGACAATAGGAGGTACACTCTTGAACGTTCTCGTCTCATTTCTCCGCCGCCTTCTTCTCCTCCTCTCCTGCCCCTCCTCGGCGCATTATGTCGCCGGGGCGCCCAGTCTGCCGCCGCCGCTGACGCCGGAGGAGGAAAAGACCCTGCTCGCCCGAATGATGGCAGGGGACCGCGCCGCGCGGGATGACCTCATCACTCACAATCTGCGGCTGGTGGTCTACCTCGCCAAAAAGTACGAGAACACCGGCGTCCCCGCCGAGGACATGATCTCCATCGGCACCATCGGGCTCATCAAGGCGGTCAACACCTTCACGCCGGAGCGGAACATCAAGCTGGCCACCTACGCCAGCCGCTGCATCGGCAACGAAATTCTGATGTACTTACGCAAAAGTTCCAACCGCCGCCAAGAGGCCAGCATCGACGAACCCCTCAACGTGGACGGCGACGGCAACGAGCTTCTCCTCTCCGACATCCTCGGCAGCGACGAAGATCTGGTCAGCCAGCGGCTCGAACAGAACGCCGAGCGGGCCACGCTCCGCCAGTCGGTCGCGCTGCTCTCCCCGCGGGAGCGGCAGATCATGGAACTGCGCTTTGGCCTTGTGGACGGCGTGGAGCGCACCCAGAAAGAAGCCGCCGACGCCCTCGGCATCAGCCAGAGCTATATCTCCCGCCTTGAAAAAAGGATCATTCGGGAGCTGAAGAAGAAGCTGGAAGAATAAGAGGAACCCACCATTTTCCGAAATATCGTGCTTTTTCATCCAGCTCAAGCCCCACCGACATGCCAAGGGCTCCCACTTTGGGGGAGCTGGCGCGAAGCGCCTGAGAGGGCAAGCCCGGCAGCGAGAACACTGCGCCTTTGTGCAGCACAGCGCAAGAGAAGGCCGTCAAATATTCCCATGTATTCTCCCCTCTCCCCCGCCCCATACTTCCGGTAACGTCAAAACGAAACCGGAGGGGCGCGGATGTACAACAAAGTGGAACTCTGTGGGATGGATACGGCCCAGCTTCCCATCCTGACCGAAGCGCAGAAACGGGAGCTGCTGACCAAGGCCCACGCGGGCGACGCCGCCGCGCGGCAGGAGATGATCGAGGGCAACCTGCGGCTGGTGCTCAGCGTGGTGCAGCGGTTCACCCAGCGGGGCGAGAACCTCGACGACCTGTTTCAGGTGGGCTGCATCGGGCTCATCAAGGCCATCGACAACTTCGACCCCGCCCAGAACGTGCGGTTCTCCACCTACGGCGTGCCGATGATCATCGGCGAGATCCGGCGTTTTCTGCGGGACAACAACACCCTGCGGGTCAGCCGCTCGCTGCGGGACACGGCCTACAAGGCCATGCAGGCGCGGGAAACGCTGGAAAAGCAATTGGGCCGGGAGCCAACCGTGGACGAGATCGCCCGGCAGACGGGCCTTGCCCGCCCGGAGGTGACGGCAGCGTTGGAATCGGTGGTGGAGCCCCTCAGCCTCGAAGAGCCTCTTTACACCGACGGCGGCGACGCGATGTACGTCATCGACCAAGTGCGCGACCCGGACGGCGAGGACAGTTGGATCAGCGGCCTCGAATTCCGCGAGACGGTGGCCGCCCTCACCCCGCGCGAAAAGCGGATCATGGAACTGCGCTACCTCAAGGGCGAGACCCAGATGGAGGTGGCGCGGGAGATCGGCATCAGCCAAGCGCAGGTCAGCCGGCTGGAAAAGGCCGCGCTGGAACAGTTCCGCACCCACCACTAGCAGCAAAAGCGGCGCACACCTTATTTATAAAGGAATGCGCCGCTACTTTTATTTTTTGCTGTATTTCCGGCGGGTGGCCGCCCCGCCCCGCAGGTGCCGCTCCGCCTTGTTCCGGGCCAGCACGGCCTGTACCCGCCGGAACAGGGCGGGGTCCACCTTCCGCAGCCGGGCCGAAACGTCCTTGTGCACGGTGGATTTGCTGCACCCGAAGGCCCGCGCCGCCGCCCGCACCGTCGCGCTGTGCTCCGCAATGTATTCTCCCAGCAGCGCGGCCCGCTGCTCCGGTTCCACTTTCATGTCCCGTCCCCTCCTCTGCAAGACTCCTTGGTAAAAAATATGAGGCGGAGTGCGCCAATATGCCCGCCGGGGCTTGACTTTTGGCCGCGGGCGGCTATACTGAAAAGCGGACATGAAAACAGGGGCGCCGAAAGGCTGAGATCCGCACCGTGCGGAGTACCCTTGAACCTGATCCGGGTAATGCCGGCGTAGGTAGTTTGCGAAACGTTCCCATCTTTCACAAACGAAGCCTCTGCGTCTGCTGTTGCGGACGCATTTTGTTTTTGTGTACTATTTTCAGAGGAGCGAATCCAAAATGTCGAAAACTTATTCCAAGACCCGCATTCTGGTGGAGTGCGCGCTGATGATCGCCATCGGCACCGTTCTGTCCAACATCAAGATCTTCACAATGCCCAACGGCGGCAGCGTCACCCTGCTGAGTATGCTGCCCTTCGTGCTGGTGTCCTTCCGCCACGGCGTGAAGTGGGGCCTGTTCACCGGCTTCGTCAACGGCTGCCTCCAGATGCTGCTGGGCTTCTGGGCACCCCCGACGCCCACCTTCCTGTACTTCCTCGGTGAGATCCTGCTGGACTACATCGTGGCCTTCATGGCGCTGGGCACCGCCGAGCTGTTCGCCCGCCCCTTCAAGAACCGGATGGTCGGCGTGGCCTTCGGCACCTTCATGGCCGGTTTCCTGCGCTTCATGTGCAGCTTCCTGTCCGGCGTGCTGGTCTGGGGCAACCTGAACGAAGGCCTGAGCGCTTGGACCTACAGCTTGGTCTACAACGCCAGCTACATGCTGCCGGAGACCCTCCTCACGCTGGTGGCCGCCGTCCTGCTCATCAAGGTGGCACCCCAGATCTTCGACCGCCAGTACGCTGCGAACTGATCTTTTGAATTTTCCACGCACCATCGCGCCCCGGCAGCTTTACCGTCTGCCGGGGCGCTTTTTTATCCAGAAATTTGCAAAATGGTGTTGACAACTCCTCTCCCGGCTGGTATAATAATTCACGTCGCAAGACACTGAACCGAATATGTGGGGGATTAGCTCAGCTGGGAGCCCAGGCAGTGCGCTCACGCACCCCCACGACTGAACTTCATAAAACGTTTCTTGTTTGAGTATCTCTTTTCCAGAGGTTTCTACTTCTGGAAAATTATGGGGGATTAGCTCAGCTGGGAGAGCGCTTGCATGGCATGCAAGAGGTCACCGGTTCGATCCCGGTATTCTCCACCATTGGCTCAAATAAGAGTTACAAACACCGTTGATTTCAAATCGAAGTCAAAGGTGTTTTTGTGTTTGTCAGCAAGCAAGTTCATCGCTATTCTCCAAATACTGTGCAAGATCAAAGTTGAAGTCCACATGGATTTGGTATCCGCGATAAACTTCTACCCTGCGGATAAGCTGACTGACGATCATCTTTTTTGCTTCAAAGCTGGCACTATCGTACAGGTCTGCGTAAGAGATCAATTCTTCGTACAGCTGCGATACATTTGCCATCAATTCAGCGTTTCGCTCCAGTTCTGCACTGGCTTCTTCACACAGAGTTTCCAACTCCGTGTGCTTCTTTTCCTGTGCTGCGATCATCTCGGCAAGAGTGTCTTTCGGAAAAGCACTCTCCCCTTTGATTACAGCCAGAATCTCAGTTTTTAAGGCGAGCAAGTCTTTTTCGGCCTTGTCGCGTTCTGCTTGAAGGGCTTGCAGATGGTTCTTGCGCTCCGCAGTTTCCTTCGCATAGCGGCTGGTGATAAGCTGCTCTTTTGGGATACCTCTCAAGCGGGAGAAAATCTGGCGAACCATCTTGTCGATGATCTCATCCAGAATGTGCATAGTGTAGCCGGTCTGCCCGGTGCAATCCGTCTGCTTGCGGAGTTTTCCGTAGCAGGTGTAGCGAATGCGGAGCGTATCGTCCAGAGTACCATCGGAGAGCTTACGCCATTTCCGGCTGGTCGTCAGGGCGAGCCTTGCACCACAGTGGCCGCAGTAAACGTTATTGGAAAGCAATGCCTGTCCACGGGTACGAAGAGGAACATGGTGTTCGGCTTCTTCCGCTGCGTGGGCAGAGCGATCTTCCCGGATACGCTGTGCAGCTTCAAACTCCTCCTGCGGGATGATCTGGAGTTCGGGCATCAATTCGGAGCGGGCATCTCCGCAGCGGAGAACGCCCATGTAGGTCAGGTTGCCGACCATTCCTCGCAAGCTGCCCGGATGCCAGCACTTTCCAGAGCGGGCACGGTATCCAGCATTGTTCAGATAGGTGGCAATCCGCTGTGCGCCGTAACCCTCGTATACATATTTATCGAAGATCAGCCGAACGATTTCGGCTTCCTGCTCGTTGATATGCAGTTCGTAGAGTTCGTGCTTGCGCTTGTTGATGCGGCCACTTTTCACAAGGTCATAACCATACGGCGCACTGCCGCCCTTGAAGTGTCCTTCTTCCACAAGCTGCCGCAGGCTGGTACGGGTACGGACAGAAGTTTTTTCGCTTTCGCCGTCTGCCTGCCAGAAGCGGATGTAGTTCAGCAATTTGTCGGTGTGGTTGTCGAATCGCTGTTCACCCTCTTGGGTACTCCATACCCGGATGCCGTTTCGTACAAACCATTCTACGACAAATGGCGTTTCATCTGCGATACGTCCGATACGGTCGAACATAAACACCAGCAGAATATCAAACTTGCCCTTTCGGGCGTATTCCTTGATGATTTGCAGCTTGTCACGGGCTTCTGCGCGGACTTTGTGGCCAGACACGCCTTCTTCTTGTTCTTCATGGACGATGACCCAGCCCTTTGCTTCGGCAAATTTGTGACACGCTTTGCGCTGCATGGGAAGGTCTGCTTCATGGTTCGAGTTGAAATCCACCTGCTTGTCGGTGGATACACGATACAGGCAGCAGACGCGGTTTTTATTTTCAGTCATAGGGGGTTCCTCACTTTCGCTATAAAAGCGAGGATGAACGATATTCGGTTATCAAAGAACGGTTGGTCGTGGTTCATGGATTGCTCCGAATACCACTGCCATCCTCAGTATAGCGCGTTCTTTTGTCCTCGTCCACGATGTCAGCTGGTCTTTTTGGTATAAAATCATGCAAGCTATTCCACCGGATTGTTTAATATTGTCCACGAGTATTGATTGTATGGATATCGACTTCACCAAAAGAATGAATTCTCTCTTTGAATATAGATTTGGAAAGCGTCCTTCAAAAATTGTGTTTGAAAATTCTATTGTGAACTATCTTGATGTTGGGCGTGGCGGCGGTATGAAAAAACTAATTATCCCACCTAAAGACATACAAAAATATGCCTCTAAATGCGTAGACAATTCATTGTTCATTTCGGACACGGATATTGAAACTCAAATCTATAATGTGATTATGAATGAGTTAGGAGCATGAAATGTGCAAATCGAAACATTCAATAGAAACAATGTTCTGCGAAATTCTTGAAGAAAAATTTGGCATTGAACGAAGTGTCGCTAAAGACAATTTGACGCATTCGTTGCTTAGAGTTCCTTTTAGTCTAGATGGAATAGACTTGACTTATCTATTTATGATTTGCGAACAAACTTTTAATATAAGATTTACTGAACAAGATAGTAACAATTACGGTCTTCTTACGCCTAAAAATTGGATTGATGTAATTGAAAGCCATCTTTGAATAGATTCTCCTTTAGATAATAAAGGGCCGGATTCTGTTTCGCGGAGGATAGAATATGAAAAAGAACGTTCTCGAAACCTTGTCCGATTATTCCTTCCTTATTCGTAGCATGTCGGTTAATCCCGAATGCATTACCGACTGCATCGGAAATGTTAGTCTTCGAACCGAGTACAACAATTTCAAGCAGGCATGTGCTGACATTGGCTGGTACTCTGATCCTAATTACTAAGCGAAATCTGCAAGCTGAATACATTTTATAGGTAAAAATGGAATCCGGCCCCTTATTATCTAAAGAATATAGGATATAAAAATGAAAAACAACAAATGGGTGCATGTGCTCTTTATATTGCCAGTTGTATTATTGCTCACAAGTTGCTTGCACCAAAAAATCGAAACTTCTCCCATAGCAAGTGAAGCTTCATCAAAAAATGACCTAAATCCAGTTACGTTAACAGTCTACCTTACGGCTCACTATGCAAATCCTGATACACATTGTCCTATCTATGAAAAACTGCTAGATTATCAAAAAGAGAACCCGAATATCACAATACAGTTCGTATCACCCAAAGAGGGTGATACTGCAGAGCGCGAGGCTGAGATTCATCAGCTAAATACGGAAATCCTTTCAGGCAAGGGGCCAGACCTTTTTATTATGGAAGGAAACCGATTGACGAATGTTAATCTATTTCCAGATATTGAAAAGAGTATAATGAATGGCGCTTTTCTCGATCTTACCGATGTAATGGATTCAAACGAATTCACAGCAGAGAATTTTTATATGCCTCTTTTAGATGCTGGAAAACTAAAAGGAAAACAATATATTTTACCTTTGTGCTTTTCAGTTCCAACTCTGACAAGTGCAGAAAGCGTTCTGAAAGACAGCGGATTTGATATGCAAGCCGCATCAAAAAGCCTTGCGGCCACGATGGATGAACTGCTGCGCATCTACAAGGAAAAACCAATGCTGGTTGTGACGGACTTTAGCATGACAAGCGCGTTATCGCAGCCGATCATCGATTACAAGAATCACACTATTAACTTGGACACAGTTAGTTGTCGGCAAACATTAGCATACGAGAAAGAATTCCGTACGGGTGAAATTTCTTATGAGATGCAAAATGGTTTGTTTGACAGTTTCAATCCAGAAGTAGTCCAAGATTATTTTGCAAACGGTGAACCTTTTGCTAGTCTTGACCCAAGCTATATGACGGTGGGGCTTCTTCGGCAGTGTGCGGCTCTTGGAATCAAAACCGTAACACTCCCCATTCCCGATGAGCTAGGCGGTGTTACTGCTGAAATCGGTTCTTACGCAATGGGAAATCGAAACACAAAGCATCCAGCAGAGGTAAAAGCACTTTTAGCTTATCTTCTTAGTGAAGAATGCCAGTCGAGTTCGGCGTTTGCAGATAAAGATATGTTTCCTGTCCGACGTGGATGTCTTAAAAAATGTATGGAAGCACAATATCAATTCAGTGTCTATGATGCATCCCATGAAAAAATAGGGCAAGAAGATATTGAAAACCGAAAAGAGATGTATGGTGACAATTTGACTGATGCACAGCTAGATCAACTTGAAACAATATGCGACAAGATAAATGCAGCGCAATATCACACAATTTGGTACCGTGCCTTGCAGCTTGATCAAAGTGAGGATGGAGGAAATCTTCTAAGCGAAACGATGGTTCAGTATTGGAATGATGAAATCACCCTTGATGAGCTTGTTGATCGACTTACTCCGCGGCTTAAATTGTACCTTGATGAATAAAATGAAAAAGAATCTTCAGAGTAATATACTTCTTCTGCCGGCACTTATTGCCGGATTTTTTTGCTATCTGTTTCCAATCCTGATTGCTTTTTGGAAAAGTCTCTTTCTTGGAACAGGAACCGATTTTGTCGGCATACAAAATTATGTGGATCTTTTTGAAAATGAGGCATTTTCACTCGCTGTTAGAAATCTGTTTCATTTGTGGACTATCATTGTACCCGTCAATTTGGTTATTGGCATTTTCATTGCGGAAGCTTATGCAATACTCCGACAAGAAAAACTTTGTCTGTTCTTTCTTGTTCCTTCAATACTTCCGGCAGCTTGTGTTGTAACAATTGCATCAAGCATCTTACGAAAATCTCCTAGCCAGTGGGGTGAAACACCATTTGCATTTTATGTATTCCTTGTAATTGTATTATGGAAAACGCTGGGATTCTCAATTTTAATTTTTATGGTTGCGATGAAATCCATTGAATCCGAGATCATAGATGCCGCCATGCTGGATGGAGTTACCCCCCTACAATGTTTTTGGTACATAAAGATTCCAATCATAAAGAGTTCTTTATTGATTTGTGGAATCTTGACTATTTATAATAGCTTTCGATGTTTCCGTGAAGCCTATTTGATTGGTGGTAGTCATCCGAATGAGCAACTATATAGTATTCAACACTTTCTGCGAAACAATTTTATGAATATGAACTATGCACGACTGGAAGCAGCATCTATTTTAGTTGTGCTTTTTGTTGGAGCCTTTATGCTGATTGGAATGTACTTGGCAAGAAAAAAGAGGAACAACTGATGAACCCACGAAAAGAAGCTGCATATAGGATGTTGTCTTTGATAGTTGCTGTGATTTTTGTGCTGCCATGCGTATTTCTTGTTTTCCCGACATTTGATATATCCCTAGATGACTTGTGGCAGATGGATTCTCTGATGGAATTCATTTGCGCCTATAAAAACACCTTAATTCTTGCAATTGCCGGAGTGTTTATTCAAATTGTGATTGCATTGCCTGCAGGTTATGCGATTGTTAGGGTTTCATCATTCAAAGTACAAATGTTCTTTATCTTGACTTGTGTTTTCTTTTTACTACTGCCGCAGCAAGCACTCATGCTCCCCCAATATCTGGTTCTGATGAATATCGGATGGTTGGATTCTCTGAAGGGGTTATTGATAATGACGGCTTTCCAACCTTGGATGATTTTACTCTTTTGGTTCGCAGCGAAAAGAATTGATAGCAGCCTGTTCGATGCAGCAATTTGTGATGGTGCAAACAACTGGGTACTTTTTAGAAAAATTTATGTTCCAATTATACGGCCATATGTTGCGGTCGCAGCATTCCTTTCAATCGCTGAAAGCTGGAATCTTTTGGAACAGCCTATGACATTTTTGCAGAGCAAAGAAAAGTATCCGCTCTCTATGATTTTGATGCAGCTTTCAACGGATAATGCTGAATTAAAAAATGCCTTATGCTTGCTCTTTGTGATTCCACTAATAATTCTATTTTTTCGTGTAGTCGATAACGTACCTAACAGATTTCACCAATAATTAAAAATCGAGAGCGCAAGATTATGAACTTTAATATTATACTGCATCAGCTGAAAAAAATCCCTGTGTTAGCAATGTTCTATTTTGTGACAGCACTATTTACATGGGGAATTGGTATGATATCCCCGTATATTTCGGGTCTTTATATCAACTCACTGATTAAAGCAATAAGTCTCACTAATCTGATATTATTTATCACATTGGTTGCAAGTTTGAACTTGATTCAAATGCTTTTTGACTATTGGCAATCTATCCTTTCTGTAAAATTAAATCAGACATTAATCTATAATATCAGCAATGATCTGTTTCAAAAGATTTTTCACTCTCGATATGAACAATATGGAAATATCGATTGTTCTTATTATATTGACCAAATAAACAAAGACAGTCATTTGATCGTTCAGTTTTTTCTTCAAAATGCTGCAGCCATTATTTTTCAATCTGTAACAATTGTTGTGAGTGGAGTAATTATATTTAGGGTTGACAAAATATTATGTGTGATAGTTTTTTTGCTAATTCCCTTTTATATTGCTTCATTTAAGCTGAATGATAAAAAAATGTACTCGTCTCGAAAAAAGCGAAAAGAGGCAGCGAATAAATATTTTTCTTGCTATTCAGAACAAATAGGAAAACTGCGCCATATAAAACAAGCGACTTTATACAAGGAAATGGAAAATAGATTATACCTTGCATTTGATACAATGTTGCATGCAGAACTCGATTCAACAAAAATTGATTGTTTTTTTTCAAATATCAATCAAACAATTATCATAATCGCATATGTGAGTATAATAGGAATTGGTGGATACAAAGTCAGCATTGGAGACTTAAGCGTTGGCTATTTCACGATTATAAACACATATTTTAACATGACAATTAGTGCGGTTTCGTATTTTGTTGGATTGGCTGGAAGTTATCAAGATGCTAAAATTTCTTTTCAACGTGTAGATAAAATAATGAATCAGCCCAATGAAAATATTGGCTCAAAAAGAGTTGAAAAAATCCGAGAAGTCAAAATAGAGAGTCTTTCGATTTCTTATGAGAAAAAGGAAGTGTTGAATTCATATAACTATAGTTTTCATTGCGGAAGAATATATGGGATTGTCGGAAAAAATGGTTCAGGAAAAACAACCGTCCTAAATTCAATGATAAACATTTTTTCAGGAGAGCATATGGGCGAGATCTTCTACAATGGAATTTCTTTGAATGACTTAGATATGCCGCAAATCCGTAGACAAAAAGTGTCTTACGTTGAGCAACATCCAACGATGTTCAATATAAGCGTACAAAATTATCTGCATTTTGGAGTTGACGATAGTGAACTTGTGGGTTATAATCAATCCATCTTACTAAAAATGTTTGAGTTGGAATATTTACTCGATAAAGAAATAAATGAAAACGGAAGTAACCTTTCCGGCGGTGAAAAGCAAAAATTGTCTATTGTTCGATCATTAAGTAAAGATAGTTCTTTGATTTTACTTGATGAGCCCACTTCTGCATTAGATCAAAAAAGCATCACAACATTAATAGAATATCTTGAACTACGAAAACAGCAAGCAATAATTGTTATAGTTTCACATGATTCACGGATTTTATCAAGTTGCGATGAATTAGTTGAAATGAGGTGATTTTTAGACATGGAAAATCAAAACGCCTTTAATGAAGAAGAGTATTCTGCCCTTAGAGCCGAAACCTGCACACGTATTGAAATCATGAACTCTCAAGCTACCAGCGCACTTACTACGGCTCTCGCCACATGGGTTATGGGGTTTACATTGCTAGGATTTCAAGTCACATCACAGCCTACGGATATTATGGCTGTATTGCTTCCCCTTGGACAAATTGTGGCTTTTTTAGCCACTATCTTGCTATTGCTACCGATGGCAACAAAGAGCGGGGAAAATCTTCAGCAAATGGTGTCGCTAGGAGCATATATTCGTATTTTTTATGACGAAGCTTCACAAGTGAATTTTTCTGCAGAATCTGCTAAATTTTATTGGGAAACAGTTGACAAAAAAATGAATAGCATCTTGAACTCGGATGCTAATAATAGTAATTCAGTGGATTATTATATCTGCCGCACTATTTCTAAATCGTCATGGTTCAATTCGGAATATACAGGGTTGTCAATTGTCTCGGATGCGTTCTTTCTACTGGCAGGTTTTGATTTGATCTTTTCAGTATATTCCCTTTTCTATTCGACACGGGCATGTGTGATCGCTTGTGTATTCTTAATAGTTCTTGAAGTTGTCGCCATTTATGGAATACGAGAAATTAGTCGTGTTTCCAGTGGAAAACATAATATGTTGGAGATTTATAGTACATACAGAAACAAATATTTTGAGCTGGCGGTAAAGTATGGCATATTTGATTTTGAAAAAGCAAAACAAGTATGGAAGGACTTAACTCAAGATGAGACACCAATTTTGGGAAACGAATTAAGGCGGCAACTTGATAATCTTTATAATGAGTCCAACCAAAGGCAACATCGAAAATAAATTGCTCACTTCAACTCAAAAAAGCTATTTTGAAATCAACAAAACCGGGAACTATCATGATTTGACGGTTCCCGGTTTTGTTATTCGCTATTCTTTCAATATCGTTTGTTAGAAATCAGATGCCACGGAACGTAAAGGTGAACTCCACAGGCTTAGTCACATCAGGAATATACTCCGGGTGGACATTGGCACCCCAGCT